>Ga0209963_1000128_pt1 | contig 280325 bp, 293 predicted proteins | sample ThiBio_1000_biof_2_FD_183957 | JGI IMG/M metagenome (GOLD analysis project Ga0209963, IMG submission 183957) | Wastewater bioreactor microbial communities from Cape Town, South Africa - Thiocy_cont_1000_biof (SPAdes) | ecosystem: Engineered > Bioreactor > Thiocyanate-remediating >... | reverse complement strand
CCGAGCTCGACGGTGCGGACGATCGTGTCGGCCACGATCTGGGCGGGCGAGAACGTAGGCTGCGACACAGGGCCCCCGGGGTGTTCGACGATGTTCGGCGTAGGAACCTTCATCATCAACTTCTTGGGGCCCGCCTCAGCGCAGCGACACGACCCCGCTCCCGCGGTCGATCACGCCCTCAGCCGCACTCCATTTCCGGAAGAGCCCGTAATCCATATCGCGATCCGTAGCCGGTTGTTCACCCGCCGACAAAGCGTTGTAGTGTCGCCGCTCTCGTCACACCGGCTCCCCGAAATGGTGCAGATCACGATGTGGAAATGGCTTCTCGACGTCCTGCCGCACGGGTACTCACTCGACGAGAAGGACTGGCAGCGCCGCCACCGACTTCTGCTGTGGTTGCTCGGACTGCACGTCCCGGCACTGGCGATATTCGGTCTCGCCGTGGGTCGCGGGGCCCTGACCATGGGAATCGTGCTGGCGCCGCCCCTGATCTGCGTCCTCGTCGGACACGCATCGCGTCACTACCGGCGCACGGCAGCCGTGATCGTCACATTCGGACTGGTGTACTGCTCAACCACATTGGTGGCGATCACCGGCGGCACCATCGAGGCCCACTTCCACTTCTTCATCATCATCGGCTTCATCGCCCTCTACCAGGACTGGGCCCCTTTTCTGTTCAACATCCTCTTTGTGGTGATCAGCCACGGAATCGGGTCGCTCTGGCAGCACACGCTGATCTTCGGTGACAGCGCGGGGCAGGCGAACCCCTGGCTGTGGTCGTTGATCCACGGAATCGCGGTCCTGTTCGCCTGCGTCGGGATGACCTTGTTCTGGAGGTTCACCGAGGAGTCCCAGAACGAGAAGGACGCGCTCTCGCGGCGGCTGGCCGAGGCCGAGATCGGACGTCGCCAGTTCACGTCGGACCTGCTGACGAACCTGGCCCGGCGCAACCAGAGCCTGCTCCACCGCCAGCTCGACATCATCAACCAGCTCGAGGACTCCGAGCGCGACCCGGACGCGCTGGCCGAGCTGTTCACGCTCGACCACCTGGCCACCCGGGTGCGCCGCAATGCGGAGAACCTGCTGGTCCTGTCGGGCGAGAAGCCGCCGCGCACCTGGAGCGAGCCGGTCCCGCTGCGGGACGTGCTGCGGGCCGCGATCGCCGAGACCGAGGACCTGGACCGCGTGGTGTTCGTCGTCGACGAGCGGACCGCCGTCGCCGGCCACACCGTCGTCGACCTGACCCACCTGCTCGCGGAGCTGACCGAGAACGCCGTGCGGTTCTCCCCGCCCGACACCACGGTCACGCTGCGGGCCCGGCCCCGCCGCACCGACCAGGGCGGCTACGTCGTCACCGTCGAGGACTGGGGCATCGGGATGCCCGCCGAGGACCTGGCCGCGGCCAACACCCTGCTCGCGACCCCGCCCGAGGTGGACCTGTCGGTGTCGCAGCGGCTCGGGTTCCACGTCGTCGCCCGCCTCGCCGCGCGGCACGGGGTGCAGGTCTCGCTCGGCCCCACCCCGGGCTCGGGGATCACGGCCGTCGTCGTCCTGCCGGCCGACCTGTTCGTCGCCGCCACCGATCCGCCGGTGCCGGCGCAGCACCCCCGGGGCGACGCCACGGCCGCTCTCCGCCCGGTCCCCGCCCCCCGCCGTCCGGCCGCCGTCACCCCGCCGGCACGCGACATCCGCGTCCCGTCGTTCGTCGGCGGAGGGCACGGGGAATCAGGGCACGGGGAATCAGGGCACGGGGAGCCGGAGATCGTGACCCGGCGGGTGCGGCCCGGGAACCAGCCGACCACCCACCCGGCCGGGCAGGAGGGCCGGTGGCCCGGCTGGTGGGAGCACGCGGCCGGGCCGGTGCCCGGGCCCCGACCGGTCGCGCCCGGAGCCCCGGCGGCGCACTCGATGTCGGACAGCGCGCCGGCGGGCCTCTTCGACGCCCACGAGCCGCCACCCACGACGGCTCCTCCGGCGCCCCGCAGCGGGCGGCCGGCGGAGGAGCCGTCCGTGGGCGGGCTGCGCCGCCGCGTGCCGCAGTCCCACCTGGCCGCCGAGCTGCGCGTGCCGGCGCCCATCGCCGCTGCCGCCGCACCGGCCACCGCCGAGTCGGCGAGCGCGCTGTCGCGCTACCAGGCCAGCCGGGCCCGCGCGATCGCTGAGGACGGCCGATGAGCCCGGGCTCCCTCGACTGGCTGGTGGCGGAGTTCGTCCGCGACACCGCCGGCGTGCTGGACGCCGTGGTCGTCTCCGCCGACGGGCTCCGGCTCGCCACCTCACCGGGGATGCCGGAGGCCCGCGGCGACCAGCTCTCCGCGGCCGCGTCGGGGCTGGTGAGCCTGGCCCGCGGCACCGCCGCCCTGCTCGACGCGGGGCCGGTCACCCAGACGATCCTGGAGATGGGCCGCGGCTACCTGTTCGTCACCGCGCTCGACGTGGGCGCGACGCTGGCCGTGCACGCCGACCGGCGCTGCAACATCGGGTTGGTCGGTTACGAGATGACGATGCTCGCGTCCCGCGTCGGCCACGCGCTGGCGCCGGGGGTGCGGACGCACCGGTGAAGGAGACAGGAGGCGGGGGCCGGGTGGTCCCGGTGTACGCGGTCACGGGCGGTCGCACCCGGTCGGCCGGACACGACCTGCCGATCGAGTCCCTCGTGACGGCCACGGGCCAGTTCACCGGCGACCTGCAGCCCGAGTACCGCTCCATCGTCGTGCGCGCGTCACGACCGCTGTCGCTGGTGGAGATCGGGGCCGAGCTGGGCGTCCCCGTCGGGGTGGCCCGGGTGCTGGTCAGCGACCTGGCCGACGCCGGCTACCTGATCGTGCACGCCCCCGCACCCGCCTCGGTCGACGGTAGCCCGCCGCCCGAGGTGCTGAGCCGACTGTTGGAGGGTCTCCGTGCCCGGTGACCAGGGCCCCATCCCGTTGAAGATCGTCGTGGCCGGCGGATTCGGGGTGGGCAAGACGACGCTCGTGCGTGCGCTGTCGGAGATCCCGCCGCTGCTGACCGAGGAGTCGATGACGACCGCCTCGATCGGCATCGACGACGTCTCGGCGGTGCCGGACAAGCGGACCACCACCGTCGCCATGGACTTCGGCCGCATCACCGTCGACGACGCCCTGATCCTCTACCTGTTCGGCACGCCCGGGCAGGACCGGTTCTGGTTCATGTGGGACGAGCTCGCCCGCGGCTCGGTCGGCGCCGTGGTGCTCGTGGACCTGCGCCGGGTGGACGACTGCTTCGCCGCGGTGGACTACTTCGAGAACCGCGGTGTGCCGTTCGTCGTGGCGGTGAACGGGTTTCCGCGCACCGAGACGTTCAGCCGGGAGGCCGTGCACGACGCGCTGGCGCTCGCGGCCGACACCCCGGTGGTGCGGATGGACGCCCGCGACCCCGGCTCGTGCCTGGCCACGCTCGTCACGCTGGTGGAGCACGCCCTGGAGCGCTCCCGGGCGGTGGCCGGCCGGTAGCTCAGGCCCCGCGGCGGGCGACGAGGGCGTCGATGTCGATGCGCAGCGGGAAGGGCTCGGTGACGACGAGCTCGCCGGTGGCGTTCTGGCTCTCGCGGTACCCGTCGCCCGGGGCGCCGAGGCCGAACACCGTGATCGTGGGCAGCGGTGGATCGAGATCGATCACCCAGTAGTTCGGGATCCCGGCGTCCGCGTACTCGAACGACTTGAGGTGCATGTCGACGTTGCGTGTGCCGGGCGAGATGATCTCGACAGCGAGCCGCACCTCTTCCGCTGTGACCCGGTTCTGCGGCCCGTCGGACGGTACGACGACCAGATCAGGGGCACGGAGGATCACGGGGCTCTCACTGCGGAGGATCACCTCGAAGTCGATCACACAGTCCCATCCGTCGGGGATCTGTTCGCGGACCTGCAGAGCAAGCTCGACCAGTGCCTGCTGGTGCCGGCGGGCAGCCCTCGGCGACATCACGAGAACGCCTTCCTGTAGTTCGTAGTGCGCCGAGTTGTCCTCGGGCAGCGCGTCGAACTCCTCGAGCGTCATCAGCCCTCGATGCAGCGGCATGGCCATAGGAGAAGTGTGCCGTACGGCGCTGCCGTTCCGAGGGAGATCACGAGAACTCAGCCGCCGAGGGCCCGCACCACCCGCGACGGGGAGGGGCGGCCCAGCCGCTCCGCCATCCACGTGCTGGTCGCGACGAGCGCGTCCAGGTCGGCCCCGTGCGCGACGCCGAGCCCGTCGAGCATCCAGACGAGGTCCTCGGTGGCGAGGTTGCCGGTGGCCGACTCCGCATAGGGGCAGCCGCCCAGCCCGCCCGCGCTCGCGTCGACGGTGGTGACGCCCTTCCGCAGCGCGGCGAGCGTGTTGGACAGCGCCTGGCCGAACGTGTCGTGGAAGTGGACGGCGAGCTGGTTGACCGGCACGCCGCCGTCGACGCAGGCGTCCAGGACGGCGTCGACGTGGCCGGGGGTGCCGGTGCCGATCGTGTCACCCAGCGAGAGCTGGCCGCAGCCCATGTCCACCAGCCGGCGCCCGACGGCGGCCACCTGGTCGGGGGCGACGGCGCCCTCCCACGGGTCGCCGAAGCACATCGAGACGTAGCCGCGCACGCGCAGCCCCTCCGCGCGGGCGCGGGTGACCACGGGCGCGAACATCGCGAACTGCTCGTCGAGGGTGCGGTTGAGGTTGCGCTTCGCGAACGTCTCGGTGGCGCTGGCGAAGATCGCGATGTGCCCGACGCCGGCGGCGAGCGCGCGGTCGAGGCCGCGGTCATTGGGCACGAGCACCGGGTAGTCCAGCCCGGGGCGACGGGCGAGGCGGCGCAGCAGGTCCTCGGCGTCGGCGAGCTGCGGCACCCACTTCGGGTGCACGAAGCTGGTGGCCTCCAACGTGGTCAGGCCCGCGTCGGCGAGCCGGTCCAGGAACTCGACCTTCACCTCGACGGGCACCACGGTGGACTCGTTCTGCAGCCCGTCGCGCGCGCCGACCTCGTAGATCGTGATCTCCGACGGCAGGTCGGCGGCCGGAACCACCGTCGGGAGCTTCCTAGGATTCATCGGCCACCTCCTGGTACAGCAGCGCGTGCACGCGTTCCACGCCCGGCACGTCGTCGAACTCCAGCGGCTCGTCCGACGCCGACTCGATGACCAGGGTGCCGCAGCCGAGCATGCGTTCGACGATCGTGTGCCGGAACTGCACGCTGTTGATGCGGCTCATCGGGATGTCGATGCCCTGCCGCGACAGCACACCCTCCCGGATCAGCACCCGGCGCGTGGTGACCACGAAGTGCGTGGTGCGCCAGCGCAGCACGGGCCACAGCGTGAACCGGCCGATCAGCCCGAGCCCCACCACCGCGATCGCGAGCCACCCCCAGGGCGCCCAGGGCTGGGCCCGCACCAGCGCGGCCAGGAACGCACCCAGCGCGACGACCACCAGCAGCACGACCACCGGCACCACGAGCATCTTCCAGTGCGGGTGCTTGTGCATGACGATCTGCTCGCCGGCGACGAGGAGATCGTCCGGATAGGCCACGGCGTCACGGTAGCGCCCGATCAGCCGGGCACGACCGCCAGCACCGGTGTGGGGTCCACCCCGTCCACTCCCCGCAGTACCCGACCTCCCCACGGCGCCGCCAGTGGCACCGTGTACTCGGCGTTGCGTCCCACGGCCGCCACCGCGCATCCGGGCCCCGCGGCGGTCGGCGCGGCTCCCACCGCGACGGACCGCACGCCCACCACGACCGCCGATGCGGGCTCCGGCGCGACCGGCTCGTCCCGGCGCCGCCGGCTCCCCGGGGCGGCCGGCTCCCCGGGGCGGCCGGCCCCGGAGTCGGCGGTGGGCCGGGCGTCGGCCGGGAACTGCGGCCCCGGTGTCCAGCGCGGCGAGGTCGGCCTCCGGGTAGGTCGGCGCCCGCCGCCGGCCCCGGGCGCCTCGCCCGAACCGGACGGCGGCGGAACACCGCAACCGGCGGCCGGCAGGCACGTGCGCAGCACCGCTGCCCGGAACGTCCTCGCTGGTCGCAGGGTCGGGATGGTCCCGCCTCCCGACCGCGCCGTCCAGCAGCTCAGTCGGCCGGACGGACGTGCACCACGTCCCCGGCGGCGACCGCGCGCCGGTGCCCGGCCGGGTCGAGCAGCAGCAGCCGCCCGTCGCGGTCGACGTCCTCGGCGATGCCGGTGTGGACGGTGCCGCCCGGCAGCTCGACGCGGACCTCGGCGCCCAGGCTCGCGCAGCCCGCCCGGTAGTCGGCGCGCAGGCGGGTGACGTCGGGGTCGCCCCGGCCGTCGCGCCAGGCCTGTTCGCGCGCGGCGAGGTGGGTCAGCAGCGCCACCAGCACCTCGGCGCGGTCGACGTCCACCCCCTCGGCCGCCAGCGAGGTGGCCCCCGCCTGGTCGGTCGGGGCGGAGCCCACGTTGAGCCCGATGCCGACGACGATCGCCGGCTTCGTGGGATCGGCGACCTCGGCGAGGATGCCCGCCGCCTTGCGCTGCGCGGGACCGACCAGGAGGTCGTTGGGCCACTTCAGGCCGGCCGTGGTGAGACCGAACCCCCGGACGGTGTCGAGCAGCGCCAGGCCGGTGAGCAGCGGCAGCCACCCGAACCGCGACGCGGGCACTCCCGTGGGCCGCAACAGCACGCTGACCGTGAGGCCGGAGCCGGGCGGCGAGACCCATGACCGGGTGAGCCGCCCGCGGCCCGCCTCCTGGTGCTCGGCCACCAGCACGGTGCGGTCGGGGGCGCCTGCGAGGGCCGCGGCCAGCAGGTCCGCGTTGGTCGAGCCCGTGGACTCCACGACGTCGACCTGGGCCCAGGTCCCGAGCAGCGCCGCGCGCAGTCCCTCGGGATCGAGCGGCCGGGTCGTCCGGTTCATGCCGCGGGACGCTACCGGCGGCCACGCCGCACCGTGCCCCTCAGCGGCCCAGGAGCGCACCTGGAGCGACGGACGGGCGGCCTCCGTCGCCGGGCGCGCGACGGGAGCGTGACGCAGACCGCTCAGGTACGCCCACCCGGGCGGTTACCGGCGGGTTAGGCTCCCGGGCCATGAGTGCTGCAACGGAGCCGCTGCCGGACGCCGAGCCCGACATCCACACGACTGCAGGCAAGCTCGCCGACCTCCACCGGCGCACGGAGGACGCGGTGCACGCCGGCACCGAGGCGGCCGTCGAGCGCCAGCACGCCAAGGGCCGCCAGACCGCCCGCGAGCGCATCGACCAGCTGCTCGACCCCGGGTCGTTCGTCGAGATCGACGCGCTGACGCGGCACCGCTCCACGAACTTCGGCATGGACGCCAAGCGCCCGTTCGGTGACGGCGTCGTCACGGGCACCGGCACCATCGACGGCCGCCAGGTCGCCGTGTTCAGCCAGGACGCCACCGTGTTCGGCGGGGCGCTCGGCGAGGTCTACGGCGAGAAGATCGTCAAGGTCATGGACCTGGCCCTCAAGACCGGCATCCCGATGATCGGCATCAACGACGGCGGCGGCGCGCGGATCCAGGAGGGCGTGGTCGCGCTCGGCCTCTACGGCGAGATCTTCGTGCGCAACGTCCGCAGCTCCGGCGTGATCCCGCAGATCTCACTGGTGATGGGCCCGTCGGCGGGCGGCGCGGTGTACTCCCCCGCGCTCACCGACTTCATCGTCATGGTCGACGGCACCAGCAACATGTTCATCACCGGCCCGGACGTGATCAAGACCGTCACGGGCGAGGACGTGGAGATGGAGGAGCTCGGCGGCGGCCGCGCCCACAACTCGAAGTCCGGCGTCGCGCACTACAACGGCAGCGACGAGGAGGACGCGATCTCGTATGTCAAGGAGCTGCTGAGCTACCTGCCCAGCAACAACCTCTCCGAGCCGCCGTCCTACCCGGCGCCGGAGCCCACCGCGGGCTCGATCGCCGACGACCTCACCGACACCGACCTCGAGCTCGACACGCTCGTGCCCGACTCGCCGAACACCCCCTACGACATCCGCGAGGTGATCACCCGCGTCGTCGACGAGGGCGAGTTCCTCGAGGTGCACGAGCTGTTCGCGCCCAACATCGTGGTGGGCTACGGCCGGATCGAGGGCAAGTCGGTCGGGGTGGTGGCCAACCAGCCCACCCAGTTCGCCGGCTGCCTCGACATCGACGCCTCCGAGAAGGCCGCGCGCTTCGTGCGCACCTGCGACGCGTTCAACATCCCGGTGGTCACGTTCGTCGACGTCCCCGGCTTCCTGCCCGGCACCGAGCAGGAGTGGAACGGCATCATCCGCCGCGGCGCCAAGCTGATCTACGCCTACGCCGAGGCCACCGTCCCGCTGGTCACGGTCATCACGCGCAAGGCCTACGGCGGCGCGTACGACGTGATGGGCTCCAAGCACCTCGGCGCCGACATCAACATCGCGTGGCCCACCGCCCAGATCGCCGTCACCGGCGCCGCGGGCGCGGTGAGTATCCTCTACCGCAAGGAGCTCGCGGCGCTCGAGGGCGACGAGCTCGCCGCCAAGCGCGCCGAGCTGCAGCAGGACTACGAGGACACCCTCGCCAACCCCTACATCGCGGCCGACCGCGGCTACATCGACGGGGTGATCCCGCCGTCGCACACCCGGGGTTACGTGGGTCGTGCGCTGCGGACGCTCGCCACCAAGCGCGAGGCCGTTCCTGCTCGTAAGCATGGGAACATCCCGCTGTAGTAGTGCGGCTCCGCCGCCCGTGCGCGGAAATCGGTGCCCTGGCACTGATTTCCGCGCACGACCGACCCGTAGGGAGGCTGTCGTGACCGACGGAGACACCACACCCGAGGAGCGCCGCGCCCTGTTCCGCGTGGTCCGCGGTGACCCCACCGCCGAGGAGCTCGCCGCCCTCACCGTGACGCTGGCCGCGGTCGCGGGCGCCGGGGGCGACGCGCCGGCGCCGAAGCCACGCAGCGCCTGGAGCGAGCCACGGCTGCGCACACCGCTGACCCCCGGCCCCGGCGCCTGGCGGGCCTCGACCCTGCCCCGCTGACGCGGGTGCGAACGGTTCGGTGACGTCCACGCGCGGCGCGGTCGGAACAGGGGCAGGATCGCTCGCATGAAGGCCATCTGGAACGGCGTCGTCATCGCCGAGAGTGACGCCACCGTCGTCGTCGAGAACAACCACTACTTCCCCGCCGATTCGGTGAAGGCGGAGTACCTGCGCGACTCCGCGACGACCACCGTCTGCCCGTGGAAGGGCACCGCGAGCTACAAGACGCTCGTGGTCGACGGCACCGAGAACGCCGACGCCGCCTGGGTCTACCCCACGCCGAGGGACGCCGCGGCGCAGATCAAGGACCACTACGCGTTCTGGAAGGGCGTCACCGTCACGGCATGAGTCCACCCCGGGGTGGAGGCCGGGACCCACCCCCGGACCGACGATTCCCCGGCGCGATCCGAGCACGCTCGACGGCATGGACAACGCCGAGCTCTCCACCTACCTGATCACCGTCGCCGCGATGGTCTGGATCATCTACCGCCAGTTCGTCGGGCGGTTCGTCACCCCGGGCCGCTCGATGGTGCTGCCGCTGGTCCTGGTCGTGTGGGGGCTGGTGCAGGCCGTCCAGGCCGACGTCCGCTGGGGCACGCTCGCCGTGCTCGTGGTGGCCGGTGACCTGGTGCTCACCGCGGCGCTGGGCGCCGTCCGCGGGGCCGCCATCCGGCTGAGCCTGCGCGAGGGCTACCTCTACCGCCGCGGGGGCGTGCCGAGCCTGGTGCTCTGGGCGGTGTCGATCGGCGTGCGCGTGCTGGTCGCGGTGCTCGCCGCGGGCACGTCGGCCGGACCGGCGACGACCGCCACCCTGACGCTCGGGTTCGGCGTCAGCATCGCCACCCAGTACGCCGTACTCGCCGCCCGCGTCCGCGCCGACGGCCGCCCGATCCGCCCCGCCGGGGATCGACGCGGCAGCGGGACACGCGTCACACTCGGCGGATGACCGAGGACCGGGGCCCCCTCCGGATCGTCGGCAACCTGATCTGGTTGCCGATCATCCTGGTGGCCACGTTCGTGGACGGCACCCGCATCGAGCACCTGGCCACGGCGATCGTCGCGGCCGCGGTCGCGGGCCTCGCCTGGACCGTTCTCGGGCTCCACCTCGACTCCCCGCCGTGGGTGGGGCCGGCCGCGACCGTGGTGCTCGCCGCGGCCGGGGCCGCGTGCCTCGCCGCGGTCGGGACGTGGTCCACGCCGCTGGCGTTCTGCGTCTACGCGGTGATCGTCGCGGGGGTCCGGCTGCCCGCGCCGGCCGCCGTCGCGATCGCCGCCGGCACCGGGACCGGAGTGTTCCTGGTGCTGCGCACCGAGCCGGCGGGGCTCCCCGTCCTCCTGCTGGGCCTCGTCGCGATCCTGCTGTTCGGGATGGGCCGCCGGGAGAGCCGGCGCCGGGCCGAGCAACGGGAGCTGACGCTCGTGGCGGGCGCCCGCGTCACCGAGGAGCACGCGAGGGCCGCCGCGCTGGCCGAGCGGGCCCGGATCGCCCGCGACGTGCACGACGTGCTCGCCCACTCGCTCTCGGCATTGGCCGTGCAGTTGCAGGGGGCCCGGCTGATGGTGCTGCGCGACGGCGCCCCGCCCGACACCGTCGCCCAGATCGAACGGGCCCAGCGCCTCGCCGCCGACGGGCTGGCCGAGGCCCGGCGCGCCGTCACGGCGCTGCGGACCGAGCCGGTGGACCTCGCAGCCGGGCTCCGCTCCCTCGTGGACGACACCCCCGCCGCCACGCTCGAGATCGACGGCGAACCCGGCCCCCTCGACGCCACCGCCCACGAGACCATCCTGCGCACCGCCCAGGAGGCGCTCTCCAACGTACGCAAGCACGCACCCGGGGCGCCGGTGGAGGTGCGGCTGTCGCACCACGAGGGCGCCACGGAGCTGGAGGTCCGCGACCACGCGGGACCACCGGCCGCCACCGCGCAGGGCGGCTACGGTCTCGTCGGGATGGCCGAGCGCGCCGCACTGGCCGGGGCCCAGCTCGACGCGGGACCGATGGAGGACGGATGGCGGGTACGGCTGACGATCCGGTGACCGACCTGCGCGTCGTCCTGGCCGACGACCAGACCATCGTCCGCGAGGGCCTCGTCACGCTGCTCGGGCTGCTGCCCGGCATCGAGGTCGTCGGCGCCGCCCCCGACGGCGGGCGGGCCCTCGCCCTCGTCGCCGAGCACGCCCCCGACGTCCTGCTCACCGACCTGCGGATGCCCGTCTGCGACGGCGTCGAGACCACCCGCCGGGTGCGGGCCGAGCACCCGTCCGTCGCCGTGGTCGTGCTCACCACCTACGCCGACGACGCCTCCGTCCTCGACGCGCTGCGCGCGGGCGCCGTCGGCTGGCTGTCCAAGGACGCCGACGCCGAGGCGATCGGCCACGCGCTGCGCTCGGCCGCGGCCGGCCAGTCGACGATCGACTCGGCCGCGCTGGCCCGGCTCGTCGCGGCCGGCCCCGCCCCGCCCGCCGCCCCTCCGGACGGGCTGACCGCCCGCGAGGCCGAGGTGCTCGGGCTCATCGCCGCGGGCCTGTCGAACGGCGAGATCGCCCGGCGGCTCGTCGTCAGCGAGGCGACCGTGAAGACGCACGTCAACCGGCTGTTCGCCAAGGCCGGACTGCGCGACCGGGCCCAGGCCGTGGGCTACGCCTACCGCCACGGACTCGTCCCCGGCTGAACATCAAACCCCCATCAAACGGCCCTAAATCCAGATCAAGTAGCTGGAGCCCGCGTCGTGACCCGACCCACACTCGGATCACGAACAAAGGAGGCTCCGATGGACATCATGATCAAGGTAGTGGTCCTCGTGGTCGTGGGGCTGATCATCCTGATCACCCTGCTGGGCGAGTTCGGCCCGCGGTCGGACGGCGGTCGCCGCACCCGCGGGTCGCGCCGCGGCGGGGCGGGCGACCGCTCGGCCGCCGACCTGGTCACCGCCCGCCTCTGACCTCAGCGTTCCGTTCCCGGGCAGGAGAGATCCATGACCGGGATCATCGTCGTCCCGGTGATCCTCGCGGCCGTCGTCGTCGCCGCGGAACTCGGCCGCGGCCGCCGCGGCCCGGGCATCCACAGCGACGCGGGCTGGTTCGCCGGCGGCGGCAGCTGAGGTGACCCACCGCTGATCACGGCGTCCGGCCCCGTAGGGTCGGGCGCCGTGCGCGTCGTACTGGCCTCGGCCTCCCCAGCCCGGCTCGGGATCCTGCGGGCGGCGGGCATCGACCCGCTCGTGGAGGTCTCCGACCTGGACGAGGAGGCGCTGCTCGCGTCCGTCCCGCACGCCTCGCCCGGCGAGAAGGTCACGACGCTGGCCGGCGCCAAGGCCACCACGATCGCCCGCCGCATCGCCGGCACCCACCCCGACGCGCTCGTGATCGGCTGCGACTCGATGCTCCACATCGGCGACGAGCTGGTCGGCAAGCCCACCGACGCCCACGAGGTGCGGCGCCGCTGGAGCGTCATGGCCGGAGGTATGGGCGAGCTGGTCACCGGGCACGCGGTGCTGCTGATGGCCGACGGCGGGATCGACCGCGTCGCCGAGGGCCACGCGGTCACCGCCGTCCGGTTCGGGTCGCCGACCGAGGCCGAGCTGGATGCCTACATCGCCAGCCGTGAGCCCCTGGCCGTGGCGGGCGCGTTCACCCTCGACGGGCTGGGCGGCTGGTTCGTCGAGGGCATCGACGGCGACCCGTCCAACGTCATCGGGCTGAGCCTGCCGCTGCTGCGCCGCCTCCTCGCGGGCGTCGGCGTGACGGTCACGGACCTCTGGCGGGGTTGAATTCGCGCGCGGCGCGCCGCGCGCGACGGCAGGACTAATCTGGCGAGCATGGCTCTGCAGAACGACACCGATCCGAAGCTCGCCGCCTACGCCCACCCCGAGCGCCTGGTCACCACGCCCTGGCTCGCCGACAACCTGGGCACTCCCGGGCTCGTCGTCGTCGAGTCCGACGAGGACGTACTGCTCTACGACACCGGGCACATCCCCGGCGCGGTGAAGGTCGACTGGCACACCGAGCTCAACGACCCCGTCACCCGCGACTACGTCGACGGCGCCCGCTTCGCCGAGATCTGCGGGGAGCGCGGCATCGGCCGCGACACCACCGTCGTCATCTACGGCGACCGCAACAACTGGTGGGCCACCTACGCGCTGTGGGTGTTCAGCCTGTTCGGCCACGCCGATGTCCGCATCCTCGACGGCGGGCGCGCCAAGTGGGTGGCCGAGGGCCGCGAGATGACCACCGAGCAGCCCAAGCCGGAGGTCGTCGAGTACCCGGTGGTGGAGCGCGACGACACGGCGATCCGCGCGTTCAAGGACGACGTGCTCGCCCACCTGGGCAAGCCGCTGGTCGACGTGCGGTCTCCCGGCGAGTACTCCGGCGAGCTGCTGCACATGCCCGACTACCCGCAGGAGGGCGCCGTCCGCGGTGGCCACATCCCGGGAGCCGCGAGCGTGCCGTGGGCCCGCGCCGCGGCCGAGGACGCCACGTTCAAGTCCCGCGAGGACCTGTCGGCCATCTACGAGCAGGAGCAGGGGCTCTCGCCGTCGGACGACGTCGTGGCCTACTGCCGCATCGGCGAGCGCTCCAGCCACACGTGGTTCGTGCTCACCCACCTGCTCGGCTTCGAGCACGTCCGCAACTACGACGGCAGCTGGACGGAGTGGGGCAACGCCGTGCGCGTGCCCATCGTCCAGGGCGCGGAGCGCGGGCAGGCATGAGCCTCCCCCCTCAGCTGGAGGAGCTGGTCGAGGACTTCGCGGCGGTCGGCCCCAAGGACCGGCTCCAGCTGCTGCTGGAGCTCTCGCGGGAGCTGCCCGAGCTGCCCGAGCGCTACGCCGACGCCGCCGACACGATGGAACAGGTGCACGAATGCCAGTCGCCGCTGTTCCTGGCGGTCGAGGTGGACGACGACAAGCACGTGCACCTGTTCTTCTCCGCGCCGCCCGAGGCCCCCACCACCCGGGGTTTCGCGTCGATCATGCACACGGGCCTCGACGGCGAGCCGGCCGCCGAGGTGCTGGCGGTGCCCGACGACTTCTACGTGGCGCTGGGGCTGGCCCAGGCCGTGAGCCCGCTGCGCCTGCGCGGCATGTCGGCGATGCTCTCGCGCATCAAGAAGCAGGTGCGGGCGGCCACCGGCTGACCGAACCTCAAGTCCTGGTGAAGAACATTCCCTGGAGCGGGTGGACCCCCAACACTGTGAGACGTCTCATAAGGACGACTCAGGAGGTGTCCGGTGGTTCTCGCAGCAGCAGGCGACACGTGGGGCATCAGCGGCCCCGGCTTCCTCGTCATGTACCTGGTGATCGCCGTCGTCGTATGGGTGGCCACCACCCGGGCGCGGCGCGCGCTGGCCGATCCCCGGCCCCGCCACACCGCGGGTGACCTGTCGGGCCACCCGCACGACGTCGCCTACCTCAACGGCGGCGCGGAGCTGGCCGTCACCTCGGCCCTCTCGGCGATGCACCTGCGCGGCACGATCGCCCCGCAGCGCGGCAGCGTCCAGGCGATCGGCCGGCTCGACCCGGGCGCCGACGACCTGGAGCACGCGATCCACCTCACGACCAGGAGCGCCGTGGCCCGGCGCCGGTTGCCGTTCCACGGGCCGGTCGCGACGGCGCTGAAGGTCATCGAGAGCGGTCTCGTCGACGCCGGCCTGCTCGTCTCCCCCGAGCTGCGCAGCCGGATCCTGCGCCAGGGGTTCTGGATGCTCGGGGTGGCCGCCCTCGGGCTGGTGCGGCTGCTGGCCGGCACCGCCGACGGCAAGCCGGCCGGGTTCCTGCTGTTCGCGCTGATCGGCGTGGTGGTGGTCGCGCTGGTCCAGCTCGGCCGCGCCCCGCGACGTACCCGGCTCGGCGACCGCACGCTGCACGAGCTCGCCCAGCGCCACCACACGCTCTCGCCCACCATGCGGCCCGACTGGGCGGTCTACGGCCCGGCCGCGGCGGCGCTGGGCGTCGGGATCTTCGGGGTCGGCGCGCTCTGGGCGTCGGACCCGGCGTTCGCCGACGAGCTGGCGCTCCAGAAGGCGGCCGCGGCCGGCGGGGGCAGCACCTCCGACGGTGGGAGCTGCAGCAGCGGCGACTCCGGGGGCGGGAGCAGCTGTGGTGGCGGCGGCTGCGGCGGGGGCGGCTGCGGTGGCTGACCTGCTCTGCGGCGCCGGCATCGGCTGGCGCCCCGAGATCGCCGGGGTGGTCGCCGACCTCCCGGCCCTGCGGTTCTGCGAGGTCATCGCCGAGGCCCTCGCTCCCACAACTCCGCCTCGAGGGGTGGCGGAGCTGCGGGAGCGGGGGGTGGCGGTGGTCCCGCACGGGGTTCGGCTCTCGTTGGGGGGAGCCGAACCCGTGGAGGCGGCGCGCGTCACGCACCTGGCGGCGTGCGCCGCCGCGGTGGGGGCGCCGCTGGTGAGCGAGCACGTGTCCTTCGTCCGTGCCGGGGGGCACGAGGCGGGCCACCTGCTGCCGCTGCCCCGCACCCGCGAGGCGCTCGGCGTGCTCACCGCGAACGTGCGGCGCACGCAGGCCGAGCTGGACGTCCCGTTGGCGCTGGAGCCGATCGCGGCGCTGTTCGACTGGCCCGAGGACGAGTTCAGCGAGCCCGACTTCCTCACCGAGCTGCTGGAGCGCACCGGCACGCTGCTGCTGCTCGACGTCGCCAACGTGCACGCCAATGCCGTCAACCGCGGCCAGGACGCGCGGGCGGTGATCGACCGGATGCCGCTCGACCGCGTGGCCTACCTGCACATGGCGGGCGGCTCGGAACGGGACGGGCTCTACCACGACACCCACACCGACCCGGTCCCCGACGCGGTCATGGCGCTGCTGGAACACACGGTCTCCCGGATGCCGGCCCCACCCGCGGTGATGCTGGAACGCGACGGCCGCTACCCACCGGCGGCGGAGCTGCGGGCGGAGTTCACGGCGGTGGCGAGAAGCGCGGGCCACCCGCAACCCCGCGAGTCGGGGTCTGCGGGCGAACGAGTCGCGCCGTGAGTGCGAACTGGTCGGCCTCCCCAACCGGCGAGTTCGCCATTCCGCTCGGCGAGTTCGCCGCCTGGCCGACCGGGTTCGCCGATCCGGCGACGTCGCTGGCCGCCCGGCAGGCCGAGCTCGTCGCCGCGCTCGTCACGGGCACGTCCGACCCGGCCGGGTTCGACGGCGCCCGCCTCGACGCCACCCGCGCGGCGCTGCTGCGCAAGCGGGCCGGCGAGGCCGCGAAGCACTGGCCGCTGCTGGCCGCGTCGCTCGGCCCGGACTGGGCGCCGACGTTCGCCCAGGTGCACGCCGGCCACCCGTCGCTCGGGCCGCTGTGCGACGGCTGGGACGTGGCCCGCGCCCTGCGCGACCGCGGCGAGCTGACGCCCGGGGCCGCCGGGGAGCTCGACGACGCCGAGTCCCGGCTGTTCTACGACGGGCAGGGCCTCCCCCGCCCGCACCGCGGCCCGCGACGGTGGTTCGGCCGGCGTTGACCTCTTGACGTGACCGCACAATTTCACGTTAATGGTCACTGTCATGAAAACCACGCGGCCCTACACGCAGAGCGCCCGCGCCGAGGCCACCGCCCGCACGCGCGCGCGGATCCTCGACGCCACCTTCGCGCTGGCGCAGGAGAAGCTCAGCCTGGAGATCGTGCTCACCGACGTGGCCGAACGCGCCGGCGTCAGCGTGCAGACGATCCTGCGGCACTTCGGCACCAGGGACGGGCTCTTCGACGCGGCGCGCGAGCACGGCACGTCGGAGGTGGTCGAGGAGCGCGACACGCCCGTCGGTGACGCCGGTGCCGCTGTGACGGTGATCGTGGCCCACTACGAGCGCCGCGGCACGTTCGTGCTGAGCCTGCTGGCCCAGGCCCGCTTCGACGAGGACGTCGCCACCGTCGTGCGCGACGGGGTGGCGGTGCACCGCCGCTGGGTCGCCACCACCTTCGCCCCGCAGCTCGCGACGAGCGCCGACCCGGCGGAGCTGCTCGACCTGCTCGTCGTCGCCACCGACATCGGCACGTGGTCGCTGCTGCGCCACGGCGCCGGGCACGACCGCGACACCACGACCTCCCGGATGCACGCGCTGGTCTCCGCCCTGCTCGTCTCGCCGAAGGGACGCCTCTGATGGCCGACATCCTGTTCTGCACCTGGGACGGTGGCGGCAACGTCCCGCCCGCCCTGGGCATCGCGGCCGAGCTGCAGCGACGCGGCCACCACGTCCGCTTCCTCGGCTACGGCACACAGCGGGCCGCGCTCGAGAAGGCGGGATTCACCGCCGCCTCGTACACGCGCGCACGGCCGTGGGACCCGCTGCGGCCGCCGTCCGGACCGGCCGGGGCCGTGCGCGCGATGCGCCTGTTCGGCGACCCGGGGCCCGGCCGCGATGTCGCCGACGAGATCCGGTGCACCGGCCCCGACCTCGTGGTGGCCGACTGCCTGAGCGTCGCGGCCGTCCGCGCCGCGCGCCGTTCCGGGCGGCCGACCGCGGTGCTCGCCCACACCTTCACGAGCTACCTGCGGACGTGGGCCCGGGGCCCGATGGGGGCGGCGGCCGCGGTCGGGGCGGGGCGGCCGCTGCGCGAGTGGGGTCTCGCCGACCTCCTGCTCGTCGCGTCCGACCGGCAGCTGGACCCGGGAACGCCACTACGGGGGAACGTCCGGCACACCGGGGCCGTCGTCCCCGGCGCCGCGCCGGCCGACCCCGGAGCCGCCGACCCGACCGTGCTCGTCAGCCTCAGTACGGTCGGCTACCCGCACCTCGCGAGCACCGTGCAACGCGTCGTCGACGCGCTGGCCGAACTGCCGGTGCGGGTGGTGGTCACCACCGGGCCCGCGGTGGACCCGGGCTCGCTGCGCGCGGCGGCCAACACGGAGATCCTCCGCTACCGGCCGCACCGCGAGCTGATGCCGTCCGCGTCGTTGGTGATCAGCCACGGCGGGCACGCGACGGCCATGGCGGCGCTGGCCCACGACCTGCCGCTGCTGGTCCTGCCGCTGCACCCCCTGCTCGACCACGCGATGGTCGGGCGCGCCGTGCAGGACGCCGGGGCCGGCCGGAGCGTGCGCAGGAGCGCCCGCCCCGGGGAGATCGCCGCCGCCGTCACCGATCTGCTGACCGATCCCGGTTACCGCGCCGCCGCCGCGACGGTCGGGGCGAGGCTGCGCGCTCACGACGGTGCGGTCGGCGGGGCCGACGCGCTGGAGGAGCTCCTCGTTCAGGAGGGCACGGCGGTGAAGAACTCGTAGCTGTGCCCGTCGGGGTCGCGCACGTAGACCGCGCGGCCGCCGGCGAGCTCGTTGGTGCGGCGGTCCCAGCCGTTCCCGGGACCGGAGCCGAAGGGGACCTCCGGACCGAGCCGCCCGAGCAGGCGGTCGAACGTGGTGTCGTCCACGAGGAACGCGAGATGCCCGGGCGCGACCTCCTGGCGCTCGTCGAAGTCGAGCGTGAGGTCGTCGTTGACGCGGACCGGCGTGAACGGTCCGACCGGCTCGCCGACGTCGAGGCCGAGCAGCCCCGCGAGGAAGCGAGCCGAGGCGTCCTTGTCGCGGGCCCGGACGATCGTGTGGTTCAGGACGATCATGAGCATCTCCCTGTGTGTGCGATTCGCACACAATATAGGTGCGATGCGCACCGATTGCTAGGGTCACGGCATGGATGGGGACGACGGCGGTCCGGCGCTGTTCCGGCTGGTCCGGTTCTGGTCGCGGCGGTGGGCGCGCGGGATCGCGGCCGGCGGTCCGTCACTGCCCCAGCACGTCCTCGTCCTGGACGCCGTCCGCGCCGGCGCCGAGGCGACGGTCGGCGACGTCGCCCACCAGCTGGGCCTGGACCATTCGGGGGCCAGCCGGATGGTGGCCGCCACCGCCGACGCCGGCTACCTGCAGCGCACCCGGGCCCGCACGGACGCGCGCCGCGCCGTCCTCTCGCTCACCCCGGCCGGCGAGGAGCTGCTCCGCTCCTCGCGGGACTGGCAGCGGAGCACCTTCGTCGAGCTCACCGCGTCCTGGAGCCAGGAGGACCGGACGCGGTTCGCGGGCTACCTCGCACGGCTGGCGCGCGAGGTCGGGGCGTGACCGCGGCTCAGCTCATCCCGGACGCGGACAGCGGGTCGTAGCCCTCGCCGCGGAAGAGTTCCTGCATCTGACGGCGCCGGACCCCGACGTTGCTCCCCTCGATCACCGGGTAGGCGAGCGCCTCGTCGAGGTGACGCAGGAGCGGGAAGTTCCGGTCGTAGGCCGTCACCCCGACGACGTTCATGAGGTCGGTGATGACGGCGACGCCCGTCGCAGAGCCGAACACCTTCGCGTGCAACGCCCACTCGAGCGCCGACGGGTGCTGCGACAACGCGGCGTCCAGGGCCCGCCAGGACAGCAGCCGGACGGCCTCGATGCGGCTCTTCGCGTCGGCGAGGACGTCGGAGACGGCCTGGTGGTCGATGATCGGCACGGCGCCGCCCCGCTTCTCGGCGACGGCGAACCGGTAGGCCACGTCGAACGCCTGCCGCATCGCCGCCACGGCGAACGTGCCGATCGAGGCGCCGCTGCCGACGAACGCGTTGCGGGTCAGAGCGACGCCCTGGCCCTCGGCGCCCAGCAGGTTCGCCCGCGGTACCCGGACATCGCGCAGAGTGACCCGGGCGGTCAGGCACCCGGCGAGACCGGGGAGGTCGTAGACGTGCTCCACCTCGATGTGACCGGCGAGGTGCTCCCGCTCGGCGACGACCAGCGAGACCCCGCCGGGCGTGCGGCAGACGATCGTCATGACGTCGGGACCGTCGCCGTCCCAGCCGGGCAGGTGCGACGCCCACGCCTTTCGCCCGTTGATCACCCAGTGGTCGCCGTCGGGGACGGCGGTGGTCCGGGTGCCCTCCGCCGGGGCGGGCGCGTCGAAGTTCGCGCTGCCGCCGGGTTCGGAGTAGGCCATGGCCGCGACGGGCGCGCCGTGGTCGGCGAGGAACGGGGCGACGAAGCGGGCGATCTGCTCGGGCGTCCCCACCTCGTAGACCGGGGCGAGCGCGATCAGCGGGCCGGCCATCGAGATCACGAAGTCGGGGCTGTGCGCGGCCCACTCCTCGATCAGGATCGCCGCGTCGACCCCGCTGGAGGCGGCCCCGCCGAACGGCACGGGGATGAAGCCCTTCAGGAAGCCCGCCTCCACGGCCTTCTCGAACACCGGCCGCGCGAGGCCGGCCCGCCGCAGGGGATCGGGCTCGGCGCGCACGGCGTCGGCGAGACCGCGCAGGTTCGCCTCGGCGAACCGGCGGGCGCCGTGCTTGAGCTGCTCCTGCTCGGGCGAGAGGGAGAACGACACGGACACGGGGACTCCTCGGCTCGGGACGTCCAGCGTCCCGGGCTCAGCCCGCGGTGTCTTGTCCCTCCGCGCGCGACGGCTGTGCAGTTCGTGCGGCCGTTCGTGCGCCCCGCACATCGCTCGGCGTGCAGCCGAACTCGCGCCGGAACGCCCGGCTGAACGACGCCGCGTCGGCGAAGCCCGCCGAGGCCGCGACGTCGGTGATCGTCCTGGTCGTCGCCGGATCGGCGAGCACCGTCCGGCACCGCTCCAGCCGCATCCTCCGGACGGTGGCGGCGAAGGTGTGCTCGTGGCCGGCGAACGCGGCGTGCAGGGTGCGCGGGGAGATCCCGAACCGGCGGCACACGCTCGACACCGACAACGAGGGGTCCCCGAGCCGACCGCGGACGTGCCGCAGGATCTCCGCGCGCAGCAGCGCACGGGGCTGCTCGCCGAACGCCGGACCCCCGGCCGTCGCGGCCACCACCGCCGACGCGAACGCCTGCTCCAGCTCCTGCGCCGCGGCCGAGCCGGCCGGCAGGTCGACCGTCCACAGGGCGCTCATCAGCGACCCCACCACGCCCCCGGCGCCCCACGTCGCGTCGAACGTCTCGCCGAGCGGAGGCCGCCCGCCGCCCAGACGGGCCGTCAGCAGGTCGCGGGGCAGCCGGAACGACACCATCCGCCACGGCTCGTCGAAGTCGAACCAGTAGGGCTCGGTGGTGTCGACGAGGGTGAACCGGCCCGGGCCCACCACGGACTCGGTGCGGCCCTGCCGGGCGCGGCAGCGTCCGGCGAGCTGCAGGTTGACGAAGAAGTAGGCGCCGTCGGTGCGGGCCACCTCGCGCGGTCCGTGGGCCGTCTCCTGGGGCTGCGAGTCGATGCGGGCGCGCACCAGGTCGTGCAGCGGGCGGGTCTCGACGCGGGCGGCGAACCCCGGGCCCGCCTCCGCCCGGCGGGGCGTCAGGGGGACGAACGCCTGGCAGATCACCTCGTGCCAGTAGCCGAACTGCTCCCGCTCCGGGCGGGCGGCGACATCCCAGACCGCCATCGGGGGATTCTCCGGCCCCACGTCGACACCGGTCAAGCTCCTCCGCGGACGGGGAGGTAGCCCCGGAGGTCAGCTACACCACACCCGGCCAGGTCGGCCGAGGCGCCCCGGCATGCCTAAACTCCCCGGTAACCACGCGCCGGAGCACGGGGCTCCCGGGCGCACCCATGAGGAGGCCGACCGTGCCGCGCCTGACCAAGGTTCTCATCGCGAACCGCGGAGAGATCGCCGTCCGCGTCATCCGCGCCTGCCGGGACGCGGGTCTGACCAGCGTCGCCGTCTACGCCGACCCCGACCGCGACGCGCCCTTCGTCCGCCTCGCCGACGAGGCGTTCGCGCTCGGCGGCTCCACCGCGGCCGAGTCCTACCTGGACATCCCGAAGCTGATCGACGCCGCCAGGCAGGCCGGGGCCGACGGCATCCACCCCGGTTACGGCTTCCTGAGCGAGAACGCCGACTTCGCGCAGGCCGTGATCGACGCGGACATCACCTGGATCGGGCCGTCGCCGCAGTCGATCCGCGACCTCGGTGACAAGGTCACCGCCCGCCACATCGCCACCCGCGCGGGCGCGCCGCTGGTGCCCGGCACGAACGACCCGGTCTCCGGCCCCGACGAGGTCATCGCGTTCGCCGAGGAGCACGGCCTGCCCGTCGCCATCAAGGCGGCCTTCGGTGGCGGCGGCCGCGGCATGAAGGTCGTGCGGGAGAAGAAGGAGATCACGGAGGCCTACGAGTCGGCCGTCCGCGAGGCCACCGCCGCGTTCGGTCGCGGCGAGTGCTTCGTCGAGCGCTACCTCGACAAGCCCCGCCACGTCGAGACGCAGGTGCTGGCCGACCAGCACGGCAACGCCATCGTCGTCGGCACCCGCGACTGCTCGCTGCAGCGGCGCTTCCAGAAGCTCGTGGAGGAGGCGCCCGCGCCGTTCCTCACCGAGGAGCAGACGAAGACCCTCTACGACGCGTCGAAGGCGATCGTGAAGGAGGCCGGCTACTACGGCGCCGGCACCGTCGAGTTCCTCGTCGGTCAGGACGGGCTGATCACCTTCCTCGAGGTGAACACGCGCCTGCAGGTGGAGCACCCCGTCTCGGAGGAGACCAGTGGGCTCGACCTCGTGCGCGAGCAGTTCCGCATCGCCGAGGGCCTCGAGCTCAACGTGCTCGAGGACCCCGCCCCGCGCGGGCACTCCATCGAGTTCCGCATCAACGGCGAGGACGCCGGTCGCGGCTTCCTGCCCGCCCCCGGCACGGTCTCGGCGATCAGCTTCCCGGCCGGCCCGGGCGTGCGCGTCGACGGCGGTGTGGAGACCGGCTCGGTGATCGGCGGGCAGTTCGACTCGCTGCTGGCCAAGCTGATCGTCACCGGCTCGGACCGCGCGCAGGCACTGGAGCGCTCGCGCCGCGCGCTGGCGGAGTTCCAGGTCGAGGGCATGGCCACGGTGCTGCCGTTCCACCGGGCCGTGGTCGCCGACCCCGCGTACGCGAGCGACGAGTTCACCGTCCACACCCGCTGGATCGAGACCGAGTGGGACAACCAGGTGCCGCCGTTCGAGGGCGCCTCGGACGCCGACGAGGAGACCGCCGAGCGGCAGACCGTCGTCGTCGAGGTCGGGGGACGGCGACTCGAGGTGTCGCTGCCCGGCAACCTCGCGCTGGGCGGGGGCGGCGGTGCCACGGCGGCGAAGGCTCCCCCGCGCAAGCGCGGCGGCGGCAAGGGCGGCGCCAAGGTCTCCGGTGACGCGGTCACCGCGCCGATGCAGGGCACGATCATCAAGGTGGCCGTGGCCGACGGCGACACCGTCTCCGCGGGCGACCTGGTCGTCGTGCTGGAGGCGATGAAGATGGAGAACCCCGTCACCGCCCACAAGGACGGCACGATCACCGGCCTGTCCGCCGAGACCGGCAGCTCGATCTCCCAGGGCACGGTCATCTGCGAGATCAAGGAGTAGGCGACTGCCGTCGCCCGTGCGCGGATAACGGTGTTCCGGCACTGATATCCGCGCACGACCCCCGACCATGGACCCAGTCGAGATCAACGCGGGCGCCTGGTACCTGCGCGCCCTCCGGGCCGACGAGCGGATCGACGACCGGCACGCGGTCGTCGCCTCGTGCGCCGACCCGCACATCCGCCGCTGGCGCCACCGGCCCGCCCCCGACCTCATCGAGGCCGACGCCTACATCCGGCGCCGCGCCCGCGACTGGTCCCGCGACGAGCGCTACACGTGGGCGGTCTGCGAACCGACCACCGGGGAGATGCTCGGCGAGGTCTCGCTCGACGCCGTCGACCTCGCGATGGGCACCGCCGAGGCCGCCTGCTGGGCCCTGCCCGCGGCGCGCGGTCGCGGCATGATCACCACCGCGCTCGGGGCCGTGCTGCGGTTCGGCTTCGGCGGGCTGGGGCTGCAGCGCGTCAGCTACCTGTGGGGTGTCGGCAACGACGCGTCGGGCCGGGTCGCGGAGAAGTGCGGGTTCACCGTGGAGGGCCGGATGCGCTCGGCGTGGGTCGACGGCGAGCGCCGGGTCGACATCATGGTCGCGGGCCGGTTGGCGACGGATGAGTTGACTCCTGACTACACAGCGACTTAACGTCCTCGGGCCAGGTTCTTCCACAGCAACCCGCACCGTGCTGGACAAGTGCATAGCGGAACAGCAGTGATGCCACCCGTGTGACCACCCACGGGGCCCGGTTCCTCCGTCCACCACGCTGGCTCAGCCGCGCCGTGGACACGCCCCCATCCACATCGGCGACCAGGATCCGTCATGCCCCCCGACACCAGCTTCGTGACCACCCACGTCCACACCGACGGGCCGATCCCCGGCCCCCACTCCCTGCTCACCGTCACCGCCGTCGCCCACACGACGGACGGCGACCCGATCGGCTCGTTCACCACCAACGTGCGTGAACTCCCCGGCGCCACCCTCCATCCCGCGTCCCTCCAGCTCTGGAGGCGACGGGCCGAGGACTGGCTCTGCACCCGCCGGGCGAGCCTCCCACCTGCCACCGCGATGTCCGCCCTGACCCGATGGATCGACGATCTGCCGGGCGGGACGGTGTTCGTCACCGACACGGTGGAACCCGACTACCTGTTCCTGTACTGGTACCTCCAACGCTTCACCGGGCGGTGGCCGTTCGACACGACCACCGCCGAGTCGGGTCTGTACGACCGGCTCACCCCCACACCCCAGTGCCCGCTGACCGGTTGCCGGTCGCTGGCCCGGGCGAGCTGACCCGAACGGCCGGTGTGCTGCAGCGCACCGGCCGTTCGCACGTGCGAACCGTTCTCCCGTTCGCCGGATTTCCCGCTGGGCCGGGCCTACCGTCGGGCCATGACCCGGAGCGTGCTCACCGACGTCGAGTTCGACGCGCTGTGGCAGCGGCTGGCGCCGGGGCCCACGCCCGTCGCGCTGCGGCTGCCCTCACCGGGGTGCGCGGCGCCCGGGTGGCACGACGTACGGCGCGCCGGGTGGCAGGCGCTGCGCGCACGGGGGCTGGTGTCGCCGTCGGGGCCCGATCCCGAGACCGTGCGGCTGCTGCGTCTGCTCACCGGTCCGGGGCGGCGGTTCGAGCTGAGGGCGTCGTGGCCGCGGGCGGTGCGGGCGGTGGCGGCCGGCGGGTCCGACGCCGGCGTGCTCGCCGTGCGGCAGGACGCCACCGTCACGCTCGAGCCCTGCGGCTCCCTGACCGCGGCCGTGCTGGGTGTGCTGCCCCGGGCCGGCCCGGGCCCCGGAACGGCATGCACGGTCCCGTCGGCGGTGCTGACGGCCGCGCTGTCCGATCCCGGTCCGTGCCTGCGCATCGCGCTGACCACCCGCGGCGTGGCCCGGCCCGAGGCCGCCCGCCTGGCCACGATGCTGGCCGCCCGGCCGGGGCAGGCCCAGATCGTCGCGACGGAGGTCGACGGCAACGGCGTCGCCCGCCGCCGCGGTGGCGTCCTCGCCGTCCTCGACGGTCCCGACGGCCGCTACCTGCTCACCCGCACGACGGGCTCGGGCGGGTGGAGCACGGTGGCGCCGATCGACCGGCACCGGCTGCACGAGCTGTTGGAGGAGGTCGCATGAGCGTCAACTCGTGAGCTCCCGCGGGCGTCCGGCCACGGCCCCCGCCACGCCGGCCACCACGGTGACGCCGGCGAGCAGGATCGCCACCAGGCCGAGGCCGCCGACGAGGAGCCCGATCGCGGCCGAGGTGAGACCCACGGCCAGACCGGTCCGGGCCACCACCGCGCCGCTGCGGCCCCGCGTCACGAACCGGGCGCCGCCCACGGTGAGCAGGATCGCGACCAGACCGCTGAGCGGCGCGAGCACGCCCAGCGGGGGCAGGAGGAAGAACACGGCGTTGTCGGCGAGCTGGGCGCCGATCGCGGAGACCAGGACGGCACCGACGGGTACGGCGGTGGAGGTGCTCAGTGGTGAGGTCATGCACCGATCGTCGCCGCGGCAGCCGCCGTCGGAATCAGGGATCGCCCCGAGACGACCCTCAGTCGAGGTCGCCGTGGCGCATCAGCTGGCGGCCGGCCTCGGTGATGGAGCCCGACAGCGACGGGTACACCGAGAACGTGTACGCGAGGTCGGCCACGGTCAGGCCGTTCTGCACGGCCAGCGCGATGGGCAGGATCAGCTCGCTGGCCACGGGCGCCACCACCACGCCGCCGACCACCACGCCCGTGGCCGGGCGGCAGAACAGCTTCACGAAGCCGCGGCGCAGGCCCTGCATCTTCGCGCGCGGGTTGGTCGAGAGCGGCAGCATGATCGTCCGGGCGGGCACCTCGCCGGCGTCGATGGCGCGCTGGCTGATGCCGACCGTCGCGATCTCGGGACGGGTGAACACCGCCGCGGCCACGGTCTTCAGCTTGATCGGGGCCACGCCCTCGCCGAGCGCGTGCCACATCGCGATCCGACCCTGCATCGCGGCCACGGAGGCGAGCATCAGCACGCCCGTGCAGTCGCCTGCGGCGTAGACGCCCGGCACGGAGGTGCGCGACACGCGGTCCACGGGGATGAAGCCGCCCCGGCCGGTCTCGATCCCGATCTTCTCCAGGCCCAGGTCGGTGGTGTTGGGCACCGACCCGACCGTCATCAGGGCGTGCGAGCCGTGGATCAGGCGCCCGTCGGCCAGCTCCACCACCACCCCGTCGCCCTCGCGGCGGACGGCCTCGGCGCGGGCCTGGGCGAGGATCTCCACGCCGCGGTCGGCGAACACGTCCTGCAGCACCGCGGAGGCGTCGGCGTCCTCGCCGGGGAGCACGCGGTCGCGGCTGGAGATCAACGTCACGCGCGCGCCCATCTCCACGTAGGCGGACACGAACTCCGCGCCCGTCACACCGGAGCCGACCACGACGAGGTGCTCGGGCAGCTCGGGCAGGTCGTAGAGCTGGCGCCAGGTGAGGATGCGTTCGCCGTCGGGCTTGGCGTCGTCGAGCACGCGGGGGGTGGCGCCGGTGGCGATCAGCACGACGTCGGCCGGGAGCTCCTCGACGTTTCCGTCGCGGGTGCGGGCCTCGACTACGTGCTGGGCGCGTGTGGTGGGCTCGTCGGAGAACGTCGCCGTGCCGCGGACGATGCGCACACCCTCCCGCTCGACGCGCGCACGGATGTCGGCCGACTGGGCCTGGGCGAGGCTCTTGACGCGGGCGTTGACCGTGGGCAGGTCCACCCCCACCGACTGCCGGTCGGCGGTGAGGCCCAGGTCAGGGGCGCGGTGCAGGTCCACCCGGATACCGGCCGAGGAGATGAACGTCTTCGACGGGACGCAGTCGTCGAGGACGCAGGCGCCGCCCATGCCGTCGCGTTCGACGAGCGTGACGTCGCTGCCGTGCTGCGCCGCCACGAGGGCCGCCTCGTAGCCCGCAGGGCCCCCGCCCATGATCACAATGCGCGTCACAGAGGGACGCCCCCTTTCGTGTCCGGTTGCCCGGTCACGGTACGCGGCGGCCTCCCACTACTCTGTGCTGGTGCCGTTGTACGCCGCCTACGGATCGAACATGGATCCGGCCCAGATGAAGGAACGCGCTCCGCACTCGCCCATGGCGGGCACGGGGTGGCTGGTCGGGTGGCGTCTGACGTTCGGGGGTGAGGACTACGCCTGGGAAGGCGCCCTTTCCACCGTCGTCGAGGAGCCCGGGTCGCAGGTGTTCGTCGTGCTCTACGACGTGCCCGACCACGACGCGGCCCAGCTCGACCGCTGGGAGGGTGGCGAGCTCGGCCTGCACAAGAAGCTCCGTCTGCGGGTGCACACGCTCGAGGGCGACGTCCTGGCGTGGATCTACGTGCTCAACGCCTACGAGGGTGGCGAGCCCAGCGCCCGCTACCTGGGCGTCCTGGCGGACGCGGCCGAACACGCCGGCGCCCCCGACGACTACGTGGCGGCCCTCCGCAACCGTCCCAGCAGCAAGTCCGTCTAACCCCGGAGCCCCCGCGAGTCGGGCCCTCCGTGCGCGCGAGTCGGGCCCTCCGTGCGCGCGAGTCGGGCCCTCCGTGCGCGGGGCGGAGCGTGGCTCACGCCCCGCGCAGGTACCCGTCACGATGACGCCGTCCGCGCAGCATCCCGACCTCGCGCCGCGATGTGTCGACCCCTCGCGCACGGAACGCGTCGTCCAGTGCGCGCTCGAACGGGGCGGGGTCCTTCAGGTCGTCGGCCCAGAGAGTGATGACGATCCATCCGCGGCGCCGGAGATCCTCGGCGCGGGCGTCGTCCTCCACCGTGCGGTCGACGTGGAACGTGTAGCCGTTGTACTCGACGACGATGCGGAGTTCGGGCCAGGCCAGGTCGAGCCGACGGATCTCCCGACCGTCCGGACCTCGCAGCCGCCAGTTCACCTCCGGCGTCGGGAATCCGGAGTCGACGATCCGCCAGAGGAGCCAGCTCTCGGCGGGTGACTCGGCCAGCCCCGTGGCCACCTCCAGCAGGCGCGCACCACGCCGCGCTCCCCGGGGATCCCGACGACGACGGAGCCGCGACGCCACCTCGGCACGGAACCGCTCACGCACCGCTGGATCGATCATCGCCAACACCTCGTCTGCGACGGCCAGCGCGTCGGGCGGCGTACTCGTGCACAGCACGTCGGTCAGCGTCCTCTCCAGCCCGAGCACCGGCAGGCCGTGGAGCTGCAGCCGGTCGTCGTCCGGTAGCGGTCCGTTGTGAACGACCAGCCCCGGACGGCGCCGGAGCCAGTGGCCGTAGGGCGCCATCATGTGGACCGGCGTGACGGGCACCGCCGTGCAACCGTGCAGCGCCGCGGCGGTGGGGCCGGCCAGGACCACATCCGACCCTCCGAGCTGCACCGCCGCCGGCGCGATGGTGAGCGGGTCGGCCGCCCGGGCCGTCTCGATGAGGACACCTGACCACGGTGTGGACCACTCACCGAACTCCTGGGCCCGCCGAACGCGATAGGCGCCGAAGGTCGCGACGGCGTCCGCCCGCCGAAAGGCGCCGTGGAGTCCGATACCGATGTGATCCATGGCACGACGGTGACCGATCCCGGCGCCGTCGGAAAGGCCGGTTCCCGAGCTGTGGATGGACCAGTGCCGATGGGGACAACTCGGGCGACGCAGTCAGATCCCGACTCGGTCGCACGCAGACCCCGACTCGCGGACGTAGAGACCCCGACTCGCGGGGTGGGGTGGGGGTCGCGCTCGCCCCGGGGGTGCTGCCCCGGGGCGAGCGGAGTTCTAGTGGGTGAGGGCGGCCAGGGCCGCGTTCACCATCACGCGCACGCCGAAGGGCAGGGCACGCTCGTCCAGGTCGAAGGTGGGCTGGTGGATGTCGCGCATCGGGCCGACGCCGGACCAGACGCCGAGCCGGGCCATCGCCCCGTCGGTGTGCTCCAGGTACCAGGCGAAGTCCTCGCCACCGCTGGACTGCTCGGTGCTCGTGGACGCGTCCGGACCGAGGACGGCGACGGCGGCATCGGCGAGCATGCCCGCACTGACCGCCTCGTTGACCACCGGCGGCACGCCGCGGACGTGGTCGAGCACGTAACCCACACCCAGGGGCGCGAGGACGGCCGCGACGAGCGACCGCATCTTGTCCTCGAGCTCGTTCCAGGTGGCGTGGTCGGCGGTGCGCAGGGTGCCGCGCAGCAGACCGTGCTGCGGGATGGCGTTGGCCGCCTCGCCGGCGTGCGCCGCGCCCCAGACCAGGACGGTGCCCGAGCGCGGATCCACCTGGCGGGTGAGCAGCAGCGGCAGCTGGGTGATGAGCAGCCCCATCGCCTCGACGAGGTCGGCCGTGAGGTGCGGGCGCGAGGTGTGGCCGCCCGGCGAGGTGAGCCGGATCTCCAGCACGTCGCAGGCCGAGGTGATCGGGCCGACCCGGGTGCCGAGCTTGCCGACCTCCAGGCGGGGGTCGCAGTGCAGCGCGAACGCCCGCTCGACGCCCTCCATGGCGCCGTCGGCCACCATGTCGAGCGCGCCACCGGGCTGGAGCTCCTCGGCGGGCTGGAAGATCAGCCGGACGCGGCCGGGCAGCGACGGCGCGGACGCCAGCGCGAGGGCGGCACCGAGCAGGATCGACGTGTGGGCGTCGTGACCGCAGGCGTGCGAGACCCCGTCGACGGTGGACGCGAACGGCAGGCCGGTGTCCTCCTGCAGGGGCAGGGCGTCGAGGTCGGCCCGCAGGGCGACGCAGCGTTCGCCGTAGCCGATGTCACAGACGAGCCCGGTGCCGCCCGGGAGGGTGCGGGGCTCGAGGCCGGCCGCCATGAGATGCCGCTTGATCATCGCGGTGGTGCGGTGCTCGGAGCGGGCGAGCTCCGGTACCGAGTGCAGGGAGCGGCGCCAGGCCACGACGTCGGAGCGGTGGGTCCCCAGCCAGGCGTCGAGCCAGGCGGGGCCACTGCCCGCGCCGAGGTCGGCGACGACGGGTTCGACCGGAGGCAGGAGGTCGTTGTGCGCGTCCAACAAGGTCACTGCACACCTCCGAGCATCGGTGCTGCGCTGTCGTGCATCGGGTAATGGTGCTCACCCGGACGGCGGTGTACCAAGTCGAAAGCGGGGTTATCCGGAAACGCTCGCCGAGGGGTGGCGGATCTGCTGCGGACGGGCCCGGAACCGTCGTCGAACGGTCGGGCGGCGCCACGACGAACGGGAGGTTGCGGCCGTTCGTCGCAGGTCGCGGGGCTGCAGGGCCCCGTGCGGGTGATGTACGTTGCCCGATCCGGTCGCCCCCGACACGTGGCCGACGACGAACGGCACCCGGAGCCGAGCGAGGGGGGCGACAGCACAGCGTGAGCAGCGGCTGGTCAGAATGGGTACGTGTCACAGGACAGCCCTGACCAGGAGCGCCGCATCGGCGGCCGCTACCGGCTGTCCGCGCACCTGGGCAGCGGTGCGATGGGCACCGTCTGGTCGGGCTACGACGAGGTGCTGCAGCGCCGCGTGGCGGTCAAGGAACTCAAGGTACCGCCGGGCGTTCCGTCGCAGGAGGCCCTGGACCTGCGCGAGCGCATCATGCGGGAGGCCCGGGCGCTCGGCGGGCTCTCGCACCCCAACGTCATCACCGTGTTCGACGTCGTCGACAACGACGGCGACCCGATGGTCGTGCTCGAACTGGTGCCCTCGCGCAACCTGGCCACGATGATCGGCGAGCAGGGCTCGCTCACGATCCAGCAGGCCGCGGTGGTGGGGTTCGCCACCGCCGGTGGGCTGCGCGCCGCCCACCGGGCGGGCATCACCCACCGCGACGTGAAGCCCGGCAACGTCCTCGTCGCCGACGACGGCCGCGTGAAGCTCACCGACTTCGGCATCGCCCGCAACTCCGCCGACGCCCCGATGACCAGCATCGGCCTCGTACTCGGGTCGCCGGCGTACATCGCGCCCGAGGTGGCGGCGGGCCAGGCCGTCACGCCCGCGGCCGACCTGTGGGGGCTCGGCGCCACGCTGTTCGCGGCCGTCGAGGGTCGCCCGCCCTACGACGTGCACGGCGATCCCGTGTCCACCATCACCGAGGTGGTGGACGGCGACGTGCCGCGGCCCCGGGGTTCCGGGCCGGTCGTCGACGTCATCGTGGCCCTGATGAAGAAGGACCCGGACGCCCGGATGCCGCTGGAGGAGGTCCGCCAGCGCCTGCGCCCGCTCATCGACGACCCGGACGACCCGCTGTATCCGGGCTCCCCCGACGCCCCGACGATGGCGTCGGCCGTCCAGAAGGGGGTGCGGGCGGCCCTGCGACCGCCCGCCCAGGCGCCCGCCCCGGCCCCGCGACCCCCGGTGGCCACGAGCACCCGGCCGCCCTCGGTCCCGGCGCCGCTCGCGGCCGCCCCGGGTCCTCTGCCCGTCCCCCACCGCGCGCGCCAGACCCCGCCGGTACGCCGCACCAGCGCGACCCTGGAGCCGTCCCGCAACTCGCCGTGGGTCGCCGCCGGCATCGCCGTCGCGGGCGCCGCGGTGGTGCTGGCCGGCGCGGCGGCCGGCTGGACCGTCACCCGGCTGGTGGGCGGGCAGTCCCCGCTGACCACCGTGAACGTGACGACGGTGGGCACGCCACTGACCGTGTACCGCGACGATCTGGGCTTCACGATCTCCGCTCCCACGGACTGGACCGAGTACCGCAGCGTGCCGGCCGACGGGGAGCCGTCGGTGAGCTTCCTCAGCCCCGACGGCACGGAGGTGCTGACGGTGGCGCAGGAGAAGTCCACCGACATCGCGAAGGCCGTGGGCGACGGGTCCACCGTGTACCTGCTCGAGCCGGCGAGCGACGTCCTCGGCGCGCCGGCGGGGGCCCAGCAGCTGTCCTACCGCGACGACCTGCGCACGTCGTGGCGGATGGTCGTGCCCGGTTCGCCGACGGCGTGGTCGGTCACCCTGACCGTGCCGCGGGCGGGCGCCGGGTCGCGCTCGGCCGACCTGTTCGACGAACTGGCGCGCGGGTTCACCACCACCGCGGCCTGATCCGGGGCCCGTAGGCTCCGGCACCATGAGCGACCCAGCCTCCCCCGCAGCCGCCGCCGCCGCGATCGCCGACGCCACCGGTGTGGCCTCCCACGACGTGGCCGTCGTGCTGGGCTCGGGATGGCGGCCCGCCGCCGATCTGATCGGCGAGCCCACCCACGAGATCGCGATGGCCGACCTGCCCGGTTTCCTCGCCCCCACCGTCGCCGGGCACGGCGGCACGATCCGCTCGGTCCCGGTCGGGGAACGCCGCGCGCTGGTCCTGCTGGGCCGCACGCACCTGTACGAGGGCCACGGCGTCGAGGCGGTGGCGCACGGGGTGCGCACGATCGCCGCCGCGGGCTGCCGCACGGTGGTGCTGACCAACGCCGCCGGCGGCATCCGCGAGGGCATGCATGTGGGCGAGCCGGTGCTGATCTCCGACCACCTCAACCTGCTCGCCACCTCCCCGCTCGTCGGCCCGCGCTTCACCGACCTCACCGACCTCTACTCCCCGAAGCTGCGGGCGCTGGCCCGGGAGATCGACCCGAGCCTCACCGAGGGCGTCTACGCGGGGCTGCCCGGGCCGCACTTCGAGACGCCCGCGGAGATCCGCATGCTGCGCGGGCTCGGCGCCGACCTGGTGGGCATGTCGACGGTGCTGGAGGCCGTCGTGGCGCGCGCGGAGGGCGTCGAGGTGTTCGGGCTGTCGCTGGTCACGAACCTCGCGGCGGGCATGACGGGCGAGCCGCTCGACCACCTGGAGGTGCTCGCGGCCGGCGCCGCGTCCGCGGGGCGGATGGGCGGGCTGCTGCGCGAGCTGGTCGCGCGGTCGTGAGCGGAGATCAGGGCACCGGAACTGATTTCCGCGCACGGTCGGGTCTGCCCTCCTCCCTCCGCGACGCGGCGATGCGCTGGATCGCCGACGACCCCGACCAGGCCTCCCGCGACGAGCTCACCCGCGTGCTCGCGAACGCGATGGGCGCCGCCCCCGGAGCCGTCGACGACCTGGCCGACCGCATGTCCGGGATGCTGCGCTTCGGCACCGCCGGGCTGCGCGGGCCGGTGCGCGCCGGGCCCGCGGGCATGAACGTGGCCGTCGTGCGGCGGGCGACGGCCGGACTGGCGGCCTGGCTCGGCCGGGGTGGTCCGCGCGGCACGGTCGTCGTGGGTCGCGACGCCCGCCACGGCTCCGAGGCGTTCTGCGCCGCGGCCGCCGAGGTGCTGGCCGGTGCCGGGTTCACCGTCCGCGTGCTGCCCTCGCCCCTGCCCACCCCCGTCCTGGCGTTCGCCGTGCGGGAGCTCAGCGCCGTCGCGGGTGTGCAGATCACGGCGTCGCACAATCCGCCCGCCGACAACGGCTACAAGGTCTACCTCGCCGACGGCGCGCAGCTCGCCCCGCCGTCGGACGCGGAGATCGAGGCGGCGATCACGGCGGCCCCGCCCGCGATCTCTGTCCCGACCGCAGCGGGCGCTGTCCCACAGGACGTCACCGAGGCCTACCTCGACCGCGTCGGCCGCCTGCCCCGCGGCACCGCCCGCACCCTGCGGATCGCGCTGACCCCGATGCACGGCGTGGGCGGCGAGACCGCGGTGCTCGCGCTGCGCCGGGCCGGGTTCACCGACGTGCACGTCGTCGCGTCGCAGGCCGCGCCGGATCCCGACTTCCCGACGGTCACCTTCCCCAACCCCGAGGAGCCGGGCGCCACCGACGCGCTGCTCGCCCTGGCCGCCGAGGTCGACGCCGACCTCGCCATCGCCCTCGATCCCGACGCCGACCGCTGCGCGCTGGGCGTCCCGGATCGCACGCGGACCCCGGCCCGGGCGCACGCGGACCCCGACTCGCGGGGTGGGGGGGCCGCCACCTGGCGCATGCTCACCGGCGACGAGACGGGCGGGCTGCTGGGCGACCACCTGCTCCGCTCGGGCGGCTACCCCGACCCGCTGGTGGCCACCACCGTCGTGTCGTCGTCGATGCTGGCGTCGGTAGCGGCCGGCTACGGGGCCCGCTTCGCCGAGACCCTCACCGGATTCAAGTGGATCGTCCGCGGCGGGCCGGGCCTGGTGTTCGGCTACGAGGAGGCACTGGGCTACTGCGTCGACCCCGACGCCGTGCGCGACAAGGACGGCATCGCCGCGGCCGTGCTGGCCTGCGACCTCGCCGCCACGCTGAAGGCCGCCGGAGCCGACCTGGACGACCGCCTCGACGAGCTCGCCGTCGCCCACGGGGTGCACGCCACGCTCGGCGTCTCGCTGCGGATGGAGCCCGCGGCCCGGGACGCGGCGGTCGAGCGGCTGCGCGCACGGCCCCCGGAGGGCTGGTCGGTGGCCCGCCCCGCCCCTGACGTCCTCGTGCTGCGCCGGGACGGCGAGCGGCTCGTCATCCGGCCGTCGGGCACGGAGCCGAAGCTCAAGGCGTACCTGGAGGTGGTCGAGCCCGTGACCGACCTCGCGGTGGCGAAGGCGACGGCCGCCACCCGGCTGGAGGCGCTGCGCAGGGAGGTCGACGCGCTGCTCAGTGCCTGATCGTCACGAACGACCTGATCTCCCGCTCCCATATCGCGGCGATCTTGCGGTAGCCGGCGGCGGAGGGGTGCAGGCCGTCCGCGACGTCGCCGGGCCCCAGCAGCGTGGACGTGTCGACGAACGTGACGGGCTCCCCCGCCGACCGGTGCCGCGCCACGACGGCCGCGGCGAGCCGCGCGTACTCCGCGCGGGCGGGCAGCCGGCTCCGCAGCGGCGCCCAGACCCCGGCGACGATCACGCCCGCGGTCGAGGTGGAGCGGATGGTGCGGAGCATCGTGTCCAGACGCTGCGCGACGACGGCGGGCGGGACGCCGGTGATCAGGTCGTTCGTGCCCACCTGCAGGAGCACGACGTCGGGGCGCTGGCGGGCCATCCAGCCCGCCACCAGCGGCTGCATCCGCGCCATCGTCCAGCCGCCGTGCCCCTCGTGGTCGCGGTCGGGCATCGCCGCGGGCCCGGACTGCTGGGAGCCGACCATGTCGTAGGCGATGCCGTCGCGGGCGAGCAGGGACTCCAGCGGCCAGCGGAACCCGGCGGTGCCGAGGCTGCCGGCCCCGACCGTGCTGGAGCTGCCCAGCGGCATGATCCGTAGCGCCCGCACCGAGGGGGTGTCGGCCGCCGGGGAGATCGCCCGCGGATCGACACCGGCGTCGGAGCGGACGCCGAACCCCGTCACGAGCACGACGGCGACGATCCCCAGCAGGCCACCGACCCGTCCGAGTCGTCGACGCATCCCCCTACCCCCTCGCTACAACCGTGGGATCGGTGCACCCCACGGCCGCGTTACCCGCATGCGGCTGCATGGCCCGTGGCCCGGCTGCTGATCGTGCACCACACACCGCCACCCGCGACGGCCGAGTTGTTCGACGCGGTGGTGAACGGTGCGTGCCACCCCGACGTCACGGGCGTCGAGGTCGTGCGCCGGGCGGCGCCGGCCGCCACCGCGACCGACCTCCCCGCCGCCGACGACGCACGGAACGCCTGCTCGGAGGTCCCTCCGGTGCTAGCAGCCGCGATCATGGACGATGCGGGTTAACCTTCGGCATGGCTCGGTCGAAGATCCACGACGAGAAGCTGCGGGTCTGCCTTCTCCGCCGGGCCGGTGAGATCGTCTCGCACGACGGGCTGGGCGGACTGAGCGTGCGGTCCCTGGCGCGCGACTGCGCCACATCCACGACCGCGGTCTACGCGCTGTTCGGCGGCAAGGACGGCCTGCTCACCGCCCTGTTCGACGAGGCGTTCGACCGACTGCGCCGCCGGCTCGCCTCCGTCCTCCCGGGCGACGACGCCCTCGACGACGTGGTGCGCACGGGCCTCGCCTACCGCGAGAGCGCGCTGGAGGACCCCCACCTCTTCACGCTGATGTTCGACGGCCCCACGCTGCTGTCCGCCTCCGCCGCGGCCCGCACCGTGGCGGGCACCGCGCTGGGCCCGCTGCGCGAGGCGGTGGACCGGGCCGTCGACGAGAAGGCGCTGCGGCCCGACACCGACGCCGCCACCGCGTCGGTGACGCTGTGGACCACGGTGCACGGCTGGGCCACGCTGCAGATGCGCGGCTTTCTGCCCCCGGGCGCGGCCGACCGGCTGGAGTCGGCGCTCCACAGCGTTCTGGACGGCTGGCGGGCGGAAGCCGCCTGAGTCGGACGACCCTCAGACAGCCCCGAACTGGCGGTCGCCCGCGTCACCCAGCCCCGGGACGATGTAGGCCGAGTCGTTGAGCCGCTCGTCGATGCTCGCCGTGACCAGCCGGACCGGCAGGCCGCTGCCCCCGAGGTAGGCGATGCCCTCCGGAGCGGCGAGCACGCAGATCGCCGTGACGTCCGACGCGCCGCGCTCGCTGAGCAGCCGGATGGTGTGGGCCATGGAGCCGCCGGTGGCCAACATCGGGTCGAGCACGAACACCGGGCGGCTCGTGAGCGACTCGGGCAGCGACTCCATGTACGGCGTGGGCTGGTGGGTCTCCTCGTCACGCGCGATGCCGACGAACCCCATCTGGGCCTCCGGCATCAGGGCCTGCGCGGCGTCGACCATGCCGAGCCCGGCCCGCAGCACGGGCACCAGCAGCGGCGGGTTGGCCAGCCGGTAGCCGGTGGTGCGCGCCACCGGCGTCAGCAGCGGAGCGGTGGCCTCCGGCGCGTCGCGGGTGGCCTCGTAGATCAGCATCAGGGTGAGGTCACGCAGCGCGGCGCGGAACGCGGCGTTGTCGGTGCGCGCGTCGCGCATCGTCGAGAGGCGGGCCCTGGCCAGTGGGTGGTCGACGACGCGGACATCCATGGCGGTGAGGCTATCCCGGCTGCGATGCTCCACCGATGCTGGACGAGCTCTACGAACGGTCCCGGTCGCGCACCACCGATCTCGCCGGGGCGCTCACGTCCGCGCAGCTCGACGCGACCGTGCCCGCCACCCCGCTGTGGTCGGCGCGGGAGCTGCTCGCCCACCTGGCCGGGGCCGCGTCCGACGCCGTGGCCGGGCGCGTCGACGGGGTGGGCTCCCCGCCGTGGACGGCCGCGCAGGTCGCGACCCGCGCCGGACGGCCGCTCGACGAGGTGCTCGCCGAGTGGGCCGGGGCCGGGCCGCAGGTCGCCGCCGCGCTGGACGCCCGGCGGATGAACGCCCTGATCGTGCACGACGCGCTCACCCACGAGGCCGACCTGCGCGAGGCGTTCGGGCTGGGCACCCCGCCCGCCGACGACGTCGCCGCGGCGCTGGACCACCTCGCCCGCGGGATCTGCCGGCGCAGCCCGCAGGCGCTCGTGCTGCGGGCCGACGGAGCCGAGTGGTCCGGCGGTGGCGGCACCCCGACGGTCGCCGAGACCACCCCGTACGAGCTCTACCGCGGCCTCATCAGTAGGCGCAGCCGGGCGCAGATGCGCGCGTGGACGTGGTCGGGCGATCCCGGGCCGTTCATCGAGGCACTTCCGGCGTTCGGCCCGTGTGCGGTGGACCAGCCTGCGCCCTGAAGCGCACCACCTCGGCCGCCAGCGCCGGGCCTGCATCCTCCTGGAGGAAGTGCCCGGCACCGGTGATCGTCGGGTGTTCGCGGCCGGCCGCGCCGGGCATCCGCTCCCGCAGGACCGGCTCCATCGCCGCCGTGATCGGGTCCCCGTCGCTGAACGCACAGAGGAACGGCAGGTCCAGCTCGGCCAGCGTGGCCCAGGCCGCGCGGTTGGCCTCCGTCGACGGGTCGTCGGGGCGGGTCGGCACGAGCAGCGGCATGGCCCGCGGGCCGGCCTTGTAGGTCTCGTCGGGGAACGGTGCGTCGTAGGCCGCCCGGACCTCCGGGGTGAACCGCGTCCGGCACCCGGACTGCACGAGCCGTGCCACGTCCAGTTCCGGCGCCTTCTCCACGGCGCGCCGGAACTCCCACCAGACCGCCGGCATGTCCACGTCCCCCGTCGGCAGGCCGGTGTTGGCCGCGACGACGGCGGCGAACCGGTCGCCGTGTCCCGACGTCACGGTCTCGGCCACCAGCCGCAGCCCGATCAGCCCGCCCCAGTCCTGCGCCACCAGCGTCACGTCGCGGAGGTCGAGCACGTCGAACGCCAGCGCGCGCACCCACTCGACGTGCCGGGCGTAGCTGTGGTCGCCGATCGCGGCGGGCTTGTCCGACCGTCCGAACCCGACGAGGTCCGGGGCGATCGCCCGGAACCCCGCCGCGGCGAGCACCGGCAGCATCGTCCGGTAGAGGTAGGACCAGCTCGGCTCCCCGTGCAGGAGCAGGACCACGGGCCCGTCGGCCGGCCCGTCCTCGATCCACGCCATCCGCAGCGAGCCCCCGTCGCCGTCGGGGACGGAGGCGTAGTGGGGCGGGAACCCGAAATCGGGGAACCGCTCGTCAGGAGTGCGGAGGGAGAGCATGGCCAGATCCTGACACGCGTCGAGCGCGACACCACGGTGGTGGTCCGATCGGGAGATGGCCACACCGACGCGCGCTCGGCAGGGATGGGCTCGACAGGGATGAGCACGACAGGGAATGGGCTCGACCGCGGGCCGTCGGGCAGGGCAGGGTCGCCGCCGTGATCCTCCGTGACGCCACCCCCGACGACTGGGCCGCGATCTGGCCGTTCCTGCACGACATCGTCGCGGCCGGCGAGACCTACACGCTGCCCCGCGACCTGGACGAGGAGCAGGCGCGGGCCCTGTGGATGAGCGCGGCGCGCACGGTGGTGGCCACCGACGACGACGGGACGGTCCTGGGCACCGCGAAGTTCGGCCCCAACCACCTCGGTCCCGCCTCCCACATCGCCAACGCGAGCTTCATGGTCGCCCCGGCGGCCGCGGGGCGGGGCGTGGGCCGGGCGCTGGGCGAGCACGTCGTGGAGCAGGCGAGGGTCGACGGCTACCGTTCGATGCAGTTCAACGCCGTGGTCTCGACGAACACCCGCGCCGTGGCGCTGTGGCGGTCGCTGGGGTTCGCGGTGATCGCCACGCTTCCCGAGGGCTACCGGCACGCGACGCTCGGCTACGTGGACCTCCACATCATGTTCCGCACCCTCTGACTACTGCAGCGGGAGCGGCGGCTGCCACCACCACGGTTCGTCGGTGGTCTCGATCGCCACCACCCACTTCACCCACCAGAAACCGCGCCGCCCCGGGACCACGAGCCGCGCCGGGCCACCGTGGCCGGCCGAGAGCGGGCGCCCGGCCGCCGAGGTGGCGAGCAGGAGCGGGGAGCCCGCAGCGTGGTCTGCGGCCGCGCGTCGAGCGCGGCGAGATCGAGGACGTTCCCGGGTAGCCGCAGCCGCCACTGCGCCGCGGCCAGCACGGGCACGGGATCGAACAGCCAGTTCGTGACGGGCATGCCGGCCGGGTCACCGGACCCGACCTGGTGGGAACCGGTGAACCGCCGCTCCCGGCCCGGCGCCACCGTCCACAGCACCGCCGCGGCCGCCACCACGCCCGCGCCCCGCAGCGCCACCCGCCGGTCCACATCCGTGCGCCGCAGCAGCGGGCGCCACCCCGAACCCGCGCCGCGGCCCCCAACGCCGCCGCGGGACGGCGCACGTCGGTGGTGGTGGTGCATCACCACGTGCCCGACCAGCAGCGCCACGGCCACCAGCGCCGCCCCGACGTGGATCTGCATCGGCAGCAGCCCGAGGTACGGACGGAAGCCCCCGATCGCGTGCAGCAGCCCGCTGCCGACCGCCAGCCCCACGCTCACCGTGAACGCCAGACTGATCACCTTCCGCGACCGGCCGGGCCGTCGCAGCCCCCGACGGGCGATCCGGACCTTCGCCGGAACGAGCACGAGCAGCCCGAGTCCGGACGCGCCGTGCACGGCGACGACCCCTCCCGAGAAGGGCTCGGCACCGACGAGGAACGCGAGCCCGCCACTGGCCGTGGTGATCACTAAGAGTGCCAGGAGCGTCACGTTGACCGGGCGGATCCACCGGTTCATGCGCGCACCGTCCCGAAATCCGTACCAACAGTGATCATCAGCGACGTTCACCCTGACCCGAACGGGTGGTCTGTCGCAAACAGTGTCACGCCGGAGGCCCCGCCGACGCTGTACTACTGACAAGGAGGTGATCCGGTGCCGGAGAACACGACTTCTGACGAGGCGACGCTGGTCGCTGCAGCAGAGAAGCTCACGCAGTGCGACGGATACGTTGTGCTGGCTGTGGACCCACAGACCGGAGAGGTCGACGCCCACGGGCCGTTCGACGGTCTCACGGCGACCATCAAGGCCGACCAGTTGCGGCGCGACTTCGACCGCGGCGGTCTGGAGGACGTCACGGTGGGCGTCGTCCGTCTGCACAGCTCCACCTGATTCATCCCGCCCGACCCCCCGTACGCCTCCGCCCGCCGCACCTCCCGCGCGGCGGGCGGCGCGCTGTCCGGGGTCGTTTCCGGGGCCGGAACGCGTAGTCTCGGCGTCCGTGACCACGACCGTTCCCGCCCCGCGCACCACAGGCGAGCGGGGTGCACCCCTCGCCGACGTCGGCCGCGACGAGGCGTCGCTGCGCCGCTTCCTGCACGGCCTCCCCGGCGTGGACCAGGTCGGGCTCGAACGGCGCTCCGCCACGCTCGCCACCCGCAGCATCAAGGCCGACTCCAAGATGCGCGCCATCGACATGGCCGTCTCGATGATCGACCTCACCACCCTCGAGGGCGCTGACACCCCCGGCAAGGTGCGGTCGCTGTGCGCCCAGGCGATGCGGCCCGATCCCGAGTACCCCGACGTGCCCGCCGTCGCCGCGGTCTGCGTCTACCCCGACCTCGCCGGGGTCGCGGTCGAGCGGCTCGCGGGCAGCTCCGTCGGCGTCGCCGCCGTGGCCACCGCGTTCCCGTCGGGCCGTTCCTCGCTCGCGGTGAAGCTGGCCGACACCGCGCTCGCCGTGGACGCCGGCGCGTCCGAGATCGACATGGTGATCGACCGCGGCGCGTTCCTCACCGGCAACTACGGCCTCGTGTACGACGAGATCGTCGCGGTGAAGCAGGCCTGCGGCCCGGCGCACCTCAAGGTCATCCTGGAGACGGGCGAGCTCGCCGGCTACGACGACGTCCGGCGCGCGTCCTGGCTCGCGCTGCTGGCCGGCGCCGACGTCATCAAGACCTCCACCGGCAAGATCTCCCCCGCCGCCACGCTCCCGGTCGTGCAGCTGATGCTGCTGGCCGTCCGCGACTGGCACCGTCTCACCGGCGAGCACCGCGGGGTGAAGGCCGCGGGCGGCATCCGCTCGGCCAAGGACGCGATCAAGCACCTCGTGGCCGTCAACGAGGTGGCGGGCCCGGACTGGCTCACGCCCGCGCTGTTCCGGTTCGGCGCGTCGTCCCTGTTGAACGACCTGCTGCGCCAGCGCCGCACCCAGCTCGAGGGCCACTACGTGGGCGCCTCCTACATCGGAAGTGCCTGATGGAGCCCTGGACCTACTCCCCCGCCCGCGAGAACGCCGCGCTGGCGAACCTGCAGCCGAGCTACCGGCCCTTCGTCGACGGCCGGTTCGTCGACGGCGACGGTGAGCCGCTCAAGACGGTCAACCCCGCCACGGAGGAGGTGCTGGCCGAGGTCGGCACCGCGTCCACGTCCGATGTGGACCGTGCCGTCGCCGCCGCCCGGCGTGCGTTCGAGACGACCTGGGGCCCGATGCCCGGCGCCGAGCGCGCCAAGTACCTGTTCCGGATCGCGCGCATCGTGGCCGAGCGCAGCCGCGAGCTCGCCGTGCTGGAGACCCTCGACAACGGCAAGCCGATCCGCGAGTCCCGTGACGTCGACGTGCCCACGGCCGCCGCGCACCTGTTCCATCACGCGGGCTGGGCCGACAAGCTGGGCCACGCGGGGTACGGCCCCGGGGTGGGTGGGAACGGGCCCCCGCCGCTGGGCGTGGTCGGCGCCGTGATCCCGTGGAACTTCCCGCTGCTCATGGCCGTCTGGAAGATCGCACCCGCGCTGGCGGCCGGCAACACGATCGTCCTCAAGCCCGCCGAGACCACCCCGCTGACGGCGCTCGTGCTGGCCCAGATCGCGGCCGAGGCCGGCCTCCCGGCGGGGGTGCTCAACGTGCTGCCCGGTGCGGGTGACATCGGCTCCGCGCTCGTCGGCCACGACGGTCTGGACAAGGTCGCCTTCACCGGCTCCACCGACGTCGGCAAGGAGATCCAACGCCGCCTCGCCGGCACCGGCCGCCGGCTCACCCTGGAGCTGGGCGGCAAGGCCGCCAACATCGTCTACGACGACGCGGCGCTCGACCAGGCCGTCGAGGGCGTCGTCGACGGCATCTTCTTCAACCAGGGCCACGTCTGCTGCGCGGGATCGCGGCTGCTGGTGCAGGAGTCGATCGCCGAGGAGTTCGGGGAGCTGCTGCACGCCCGCGTCACGACGCTGCGTGTGGGCGACCCGCTGGACAAGAACACCGACGTCGGCGCGATCAACTCCCGCGCCCAGCTCGACCGCATCGTCGACCTGGCCGCGGCGGGCGACTCCGAGGGCGCGCAGCGCTGGACGAGCCCGTGCCCGCTGCCGGAGAAGGGCCTGTTCTTCCCGCCCACGGTGTTCTCCGGCGTCGAGCAGACGATGCGCGTGGCCCGCGAGGAGATCTTCGGCCCGGTGCTGTCGGTGCTCACCTTCCGCACGCCCGACGAGGCCGTCGCGAAAGCCAACAACACCCCCTACGGGCTGTCGGCCGGCGTGTGGACCGACAAGGGTTCCAAGGCGATGTGGACCGCGCAGCGGCTGCGGGCCGGGGTGGTCTGGACCAACACGTTCAACAAGTTCGACCCCACCTCGCCGTTCGGCGGCTACGCCGAGTCCGGCTTCGGCCGCGAGGGTGGCCGCATCGGTCTCGGGGCGTACCTCGACGCCTGATCCCGCTGACGCCCCCGACCTGGTCGGCTCCTCCCGTGCCCGAGCAGATCCGGACCGACCACACCGTCGCGGATCCCGCCCGGGTGTACGGCTACCTCCTCGGCGGCAAGGACCACTACGGGCCGGACCCCGCGCTCCCTCATGACCAGCACCCCGGAAGGCCGCACCGCGTTCGTCTGCGCGGACGCCCGGAACCCGCTGTCGGTCCTCGCCGACGCGCTGCCGGCCGGCAGCCACCTCACGATCAGCCACGCCACCGCCGACTTCGATCCCGACAGCGGGAGCAAGGCCGCGCGGGCCGCGGCGAGCGGCGGTATCGACTACCACAACCGCACCCTCGCCGAGGTGGAGCGCTACTTCGACGGGCTGGTGCTCGAGGAGCCCGGCGTCGTCCCGATGCTGGAGTGGCGGCCGGGCATCCGGCATCCGCGCCCCCGCAGCGTCTACTACTGGGTCGGGATGGACCGGAAACCCCTACGCTGGCCGCCGTGAGCCTCTCCCCCCCGGTCGACGGGCGCCTCGGCGTCGCCAAGACCTTCAAGCTCTACGTCGGTGGCGCGTTCCCGCGCTCGGAGTCGGGCCGCAGCTACCCCGTCTCCGACGCGAAGGGGCGGCTGCTCGCCCACGCCGCGCTGGCGTCGCGCAAGGATGTCCGCGACGCGGTGAGTGCCGCCGCGGGGGCCGGGAAGGGCTGGTCGGGCGCCACCGCCTACAACAAGGGCCAGGTGCTCTACCGCGTCGCGGAGATGCTGCAGGCCCGCCGCGAGGGTCTCGTCGACGACGTCGTGGCCGCCGAGGGGCTCACGCGCAAGCGCGCATCCACCCAGGTCGACGCCGCGATCGACCGCTGGGTCTGGTACGCCGGCTGGACCGACAAGATCAGCTCCGTGCTGGGCTCGGTCAACCCCGTGGCTGGCCCGTTCGTCAACTGGTCGGCGCCCGAGCCCACCGGCGTGGTCGGGGTGCTGGCACCGCAGGGCTCGTCGCTGCTCGGGCTCGTCGACGTGCTCGCGCCGGTGCTGGCCACCGGCTGCACCGCCGTCGTCGTGGCGTCGCAGGAGCGCCCGCTGCCCGCGGTCGGGCTGTCGGAGGTGTTGGCCACGTCCGACGTTCCCGGCGGCGTGGTCAACATCCTCACCGGCGCCACGGCCGAGCTCGCCCCGTGGCTGGCGGCCCACGCGGAGGTGCACGGGCTCGACCTGGCGGGCGCCCCGGCCGAGCTGGCCGTCGAGCTGGAACGGACGGCGGCCGACACCGTGAAGCGCGTGCTGCCCCGGCCGGCCACCGAGGCCGACCACACCCGGGTCCCGGGCACCGCGCGGCTGCGCGCCTGGAGCGAGATCAAGACGGTCTGGCACCCGGTCGGCCGCTGACCGCACTCTCAGCTCCGACGGCTACTCTCCCGCCGTGGCCAGCGACATCGTCCCGATCCAGCTCTCCCTCACGGAGGGCGACCTCGTCACGCTGTGGGCGCCGAAGTGGCGCGAGGACGGCGAGGAGTGGGAGGCGTTCCTCGGCGACGACGACTCGCTGTTCGCCTTCCCCGAGGTCACCCAGCTCGCCGCGTTCGTGCGCACCGAGGACGAGCACGACCTCGTCGACCACCCCGCGTGGTCCGTCGTGCCCGACCTCACCGTCGCCGAGCTGACCCCCGACGAGACCCAGCAGTACGACATCGTCGGCGTGCCCGAGCTCGTGGCCGAGGACGCCGACACCTGGACCATCGGCGAGCTGGCCGAGATCACCGACATGGTGCGGTCCATCGCCGACGTCTGCGAGCTCGACGTCGTCACCGAGGTGCTCGACTCCGCGCCCGCGTTCGGGCTGCTGCGCCAGGGCACGCTGCCGTTCGTCGGCCGGGAGGGCGCCCGGCTGTGGACCCAGCTCGTCGAGGTCGTCGCCGAGCGCTGGGACGACGTGATCGACGCCCTCGACGACATGGTCGACACCCCCGAGGTCGACGCCGCCGCGCTGGCCGCGGCGGAGAAGGAGGTGGCCGTCGCCGAGGAGAGCGCCACCGACGCGCCGGCCACCGTCGCCGCCGGGGACGACGACGAGGAGGACAACGACGACGTCCCGGCCGGCTTCTGGGAGGAGGTCGGCATCGACCCGATCCGGATCACCTCCGCGGACGGCGAGTACGTCACCCTGCGCTGCTACCTCGACGACGCGCCGGTCTTCCTGGGCACCGACGGCACCATCGAGGTCTTCGGCAGCGAGCGCGCGCTGGCCCGCTGGATCGGGGAGGACGGTCCGGAGGGCGGCTCGGAGGGCCACGACCTCGTCGCCGCGTCCACGTGGTCCGACGTCGTGGAGAAGGCCGGGGTGGGCGAGCTCGAGGTGGAGGTCGACGACCTCAACGCCTACACCCTCACCGGCCTCGCCGCCGACCTCGCCGCGGGCACCACCGCCGTCGACGGTGCGCAGCTGGAGCTGGCCACCGAGCTGCTGCTCGACGTGGGCGAGTGGGCGGGCGACGACGAGCCGCGGGAGGCGCTGGCCGACTCCCAGTCGCTGGGCTGGCTGGTGTCGTTCATCATCAAGCCCGACCCCACCCGACTGGCCCCCAGCCCGCCGTTCGAGGCGGAGTCGGCCCGCTTCGGTGAGCTCGTCGACGACCTGCAGGCGCGGCTGCACGTGCACTGACGTGCCCGTGCGCGGATAACGGTGTTCCCGCCCTGATATCCGCGCACGACCCCCGTCAGGCCTGCAGAGCGGCGTACCCCGGCTTGATCACGTCGTTGATCAGCGCGAGCCGCTCGTCGAAACCGAGGAACGCCGACTTCATCGCGTTCACCGTGAACCACTGCAGGTCCGACCAGTCGTAGCCGAACGTGTCCGCCAGCGCCGTCATCTCGCTGGTCATCGAGACGTCCGACATCAGACGGTTGTCGGTGTTCACCGTGACGCGGAAGCGCAGCCGCCGGAGCAGCCCGATCGGGTGCTCGGCCAGTGACGCGGCGGCACCGGTGTGCACGTTGGACGTCGGGCACATCTCCAGCGGGATCCGCATGTCCCGGACGTAGGCCGCCAGCAGGCCGAGCTTCGCGCTGCCGTCCTCGCCGATCGTGATGTCGTCGACGATGCGGACGCCGTGGCCCAGCCGGTCGGCGCCGCACCACTGCAGCGCCTCCCAGATCGACGGCAGCCCGAACGCCTCACCCGCGTGGATCGTGAAGTGGGCGTTCTGCTGGCGCAGGTACTCGAACGCGTCGAGGTGGCGGGTGGGCGGGAACCCGGCCTCGGCCCCGGCGATGTCGAAACCGCACACGCCGACGTCGCGGTAACGGACGGCGAGATCGGCGATCTCGCGCGAGCGCGCGGCGTGCCGCATGGCCGTCAGCAGGCAGCCCACCCGGATGCGGCGACCCTGCTCCGCGGCCAGCGCCGTACCGACGCGGAAGCCCTCCAGCACGGCCTCGACCACGGCGTCGAGCGCCAGACCCTGCTCCACGTGCAGCTCCGGCGCGAAGCGCACCTCGGCGTACACGACGCCGTCGGCCGCGAGGTCCTGTGCGCACTCGCTGGCCACCCGCACCAGGGCGTCCGCGGTCTGCATCACCGCGACCGTGTGCCCGAAACCCTCGAGGTAGCGCACCAGCGACCCCGAGTGCGACGCTGCGAGGAACCAGTGCCCCAACTCCGCAGCGTCCGTGCTCGGCAACGCGCCGTAACCACCTTCGGCCGCGAGCTCGATCACCGTGGCCGGGCGCAGGCCGCCGTCGAGATGGTCGTGCAGCAGCACCTTGGGGGCGTCGCGAATGGTCTCGGCGTTCAGGGGCACGGACACGTACGTCAAGGTAGAACACGGTGCCGGGCACTGCTCCGATCGGGGGTTTTCGGTCCGGGCGAGGTGCCGCGTAGGGGTGATCCACAACGCTCGCTACTCTCTGTGTGCCCAGAACCGTGTACGGCTCAGAGGAAGCTCCCCGCCGCCATGAGCAATGACTCACTCTCGTTCGACCGCATGCGCGGCATGCTGACCCGTGCCGCGGAGATCCGCGACAGCGAGCAGCAGCAGATCTTCGACTCGCTCGACGAGATCCACGCCCGCCTCGCCGCCCTCGATGCTCTGGGCACGGTACGCAAGCGCCTCACCGAACTGCCGGACCGCACCGAGGTCAGCGTCCTGGCCGAGCGCCTCGACGAGACCGTCGCGAAGCTCGACGCGCAGGACGCCACGCTCACGTCCGTGGCGCGCGCCATCGAGTCGCTGCCCGACAAGCTGGCCAGGCCCTTCGCCCAGCTCGACGGACGCCTCGACGGCATGGCCGGTCGCATGGAGGGCATCTCCGGCCGCATGGACGGGCTCGACGACCGCCTCGGCGGCCTGCACAAGCGGCTCGACGACCTCGACAACCGCCTCGACCGCCACGAGATGCGCCTCGACGCCATGCCGTCCTCGGTCGGCACGCCGATCAAGGAGCGCATCGACGGTGTGGAGCGTGCGGTCCGCGAGCAGCTCGACGCCGCCGTCCGGACAATGGACGAGTCCGGCGAGGGCGTGCGCAACCTGCTGGGCGACACCAGCATCGGCCTGCACCGCCGGCTGGAGGACCTCGCCGGCCGCCCGGCCGTCGACCCGACCGACCTGGCGTCCACCCTCGAGGCCGTCACCGCGCGGCTGGAGGCGCTGTCCACCCGGCTCGACGCGCTCGACGCGGGCGTCGGCAGCCGACTGGGCGAGCTCGGCGGCGCGATCGAGGAGAAGTTCGGCAAGGTCGACGCCGTGCTCTCCGACCGCCCCGACACCGACTCGATCACCAAGTTGGTGGAGCGCGCCAACCAGGACTCCGAGCAGCGCAACGCCAACCAGCTCGACGAGGCCATGGCCACGTTCGCCGAGCTGATCCTGGGCCGTGGCGCCCAGGTCCAGGCGCCCCCGCCGCCGCCCCGCCCGGCCGCCCGTCGCGGTCGCGCCAAGGTCGCGGTGAAGTCGTCCAACGGCCAGTCGGCCAGCGACACGGTCACCGACGACCCCGACGACGACTGAGCCCACCCCGTCCCCGACGAAGGCCCCGCGCACCGAGCGCGGGGCCTTCGTCGCGCAAGACCCCGCGGGTCGGGCCGCAGCCGAGCGCGAGTCGCGCCATCCGTGTGCGCGAGTCGGGTCCTGCGTGCGCGCGAGTCGGGCCCCGAATGCGCGAGTTCGCCGTCTCGCCGCGCGAGTCCGCCGGCTCGCCCCCGCCCCCGCCGGCGCCATGCGAGACGCCCGTGTGAACGCGGGCGCAGCGCGGCCCATGATCAGCAGTCGGGCGCAGAAGCGGCCAGATCTGGCCGAGAACGCGCCGAACCGCTGATCACACACCTCGAATCGCCCGATGGGACCGCGCCGTCGGCCCATCGTCCCCGCAGGACCGCGAACTCACGCCGCGAGATGACGAACTCGCCCACGGAGGGGACGGCTCGCCGCATCCACGCCCCGACTCGCGCGCACGGACGCCCCGACTCGCGGGGTTACGGGCGGATCGTGTCCAGGAGGAGGGGTGGGCGGGTCGGGGCTGCGTCCGTGACCGTCACGTCTCCCTCCAGGGCCGCTCGGGCGCCGGCCACCAGGTCGGGGGTGTCGGTGTGGAGTTCCAGAAGCGGCTGCCCGGCCTCGACCTTCTCCCCCGGATCGACGAGCAGCAGCACCCCGGCCCCGGCCTGCACGGCGTCCTCCTTGCGGGCGCGACCGGCGCCGAGCCGCCACGCCGCCACCCCGACGGCCAGCGCGTCGAACGCCACCACCCCGGACGCCGCGGCCACCATCTGCTCCACATGGGACGCCACCGGCAGGGGGGCCGCGGGGTCGCCGCCCTGGGCCGCGATCATCCGCTCCCACACGTCGTAGGCCGCCCCGGACGCGAGCACCTCCGCCGGGTCCACATCGGAGATCCCGGCGAGAGCGAGCATCTCCCGCGCCAGCGCCACGGTCAGCGCCACCACGTCGGCGGGCCCGCCGCCGCGAAGCACCTCGACCGACTCCGCCACCTCGAGAGCGTTGCCGACGGCCCGGCCCAGCGGCACGGACATGTCGGTGAGCAGCGCCGTCGTCGCCAGGCCGTGGGCGGTGCCGATGCGCACCATCGTCTCGGCCAGCTCGCGCGCGCGTGAAGGCGTCTTCATGAACGCCCCCGACCCGACCTTGACGTCGAGCACCAGTCCGCCGGTGCCCTCGGCGATCTTCTTGCTCATGATCGAGCTGGCGATCAGCGGGATCGACTCGACGGTGCCCGTGACGTCGCGCAGGGCGTAGAGCTTGCGGTCGGCCGGCGCGAGCGTCGGGGTGGTGGCGCAGATGACCGCGCCGACGTCGGCGAGCTGGGCCTCGATCTCCTCCAGCGACAGCGACGCGCGCCAGCCGGGGATCGACTCCAGCTTGTCGAGGGTGCCGCCGGTGTGGCCGAGCCCGCGCCCGGACAGCTGCGGCACCGCGGCCCCGCAGGCGGCCACGAGCGGCGCCAGCGGCAGGGTGATCTTGTCGCCGACCCCGCCCGTGGAGTGCTTGTCCACCAGCGGACGGCCGATGTCCCCGAACGACAGCACCTCGCCGGAGTCGATCATCGCCTGGGTCCAGCGGCTGATCTCGTCGGGTTCCATGCCGTTGAGCAGGATCGCCATCGCGAGCGACGCCATCTGCTCGTCGGCCACGTCGCCGCGGGTGTAGGCGGCGAGCACCCAGTCGATCTGCTCGTCGGACAGGCGCCCGCCGTCGCGCTTGGCGGTGATCACGTCGACAGCGCTGAAGCTCATGCGGTTCCTCCGGGAGGGGGTCGTGCGCGGATATCAGTGCGGGAACACCGTTATCCGCGCACGGGGGGTAGGTCGTCGGGGCCGAACGCGTCCGGGAGCACCTCGCGCAGCGGCGCCGGCCCGTGGGGCGTGTCGATCAGGCAGTCGGGCCCGCCGAACTCGTACAGCACCTGGCGGCAGCGGCCACAGGGCATCAGCAGCTCGCCGGTGCCCGAGCGGCACGCGACGGCGACGAACCGACCACCGCCGGTGAGCCGCAGCTGCCCGGCCATCGTGCACTCGGCGCACATGCCCAGGCCGTACGAGGCGTTCTCGACGTTGCACCCGGTGACGACGCGCCCGTCGTCGCAGACCGCCGCGGCGCCCACGTCGAGGTGGGAGTACGGCGCGTAGGCCGATCCGGCCGCCACGACCGCCGTCGCCCGCAGCGCTTCCCAGTCGATCATCAAGCTCCTCAGGAGGTGGGCGTGGTGGCGACCTTGATGGTGCCGTTGACGATGCCCGTCGCGTAGGCCACGAGGTACGGCTGGATGTCGTCGATCATGCCACCGGAGGTCGCGTAGCCGACGCCGCCGTCGCCCAGGTCGAACCGCAGCGGGATGGTCGAGAGATCGCCGGCGGCCACGGCGTTGATGTAGTCGTAGACGGCCGTGTCGATGCGCTTGAGCGCCGACGTCATGATCACCGGCCGGAACGGGGCGTAGCCGGGCGCGAGGTACTGGTCGGCGTCGACGCCGATGGCCCGCCTGCCCGCCGCCTGCGCCGCCTGGAACACACCCTTGCCCGACGCCCCCGCGGCGCCGTAGACGATGTCGGCGCCCCGGTCGTACTGGTCCTTCGCGAGCGACCGGGCCTTCTCGGGGTCGTTGAAGCCGCTGCGGTCGTCCGCCGGGCTCACGTACGCGACGTCCACCGTGATGTCCGGGGCCACGTACTTCGCGCCCTGCACGTAGCCGGCCTCGAACTTCTGGACGCCCGGCGTGCGGGCCCCGCCGACGAACCCGACGTGGCACGCGGTGGTCTTCAGCGCGGCGGCTGCCCCCACCAGGAACGAGCTCTGCTCCTCCGCGAAGACGAGCGGCGTGACGTTCGGCAGCACGACGGAGTCGTCGTCGACGATCGCGAACTTCACCGCCGGGTGCGCCGTGGCGGCCGCCCGCACCGCGGACGCATAGGTGGAGCCCACCGCGATGACGGGGTTGTAGCCGTCGGCCACGAGCTGGTCGAGCCGGGCGGCCGCCGCCGCGTCGCCCTCGCCGGTGGCCGCGGCGAGCTCGCGCGTGTCGGCCCGGACGAGGCCGAGCTGCGCGGCCGCGCGGTCGAGGCCCGCCGCGGCGGTGTCGCTGAACGAGCCGTCGCCGCGGCCACCGATGTCGTACGCGACACCCACGCGCAGCGCGGACGCATTCGACCGCGGGAGCGGCGGGGGCAGGGTCGGCGTGGTGCCCGCGCTGATCCCCTGCGGTGTGGGCCGTTTGGCGCAGGCCGTGCTGCCCTGCGGAGGCGGCCCGGCGCAGCCCGCCACCGCCAGCACGACGGCCAGTACGACGGCCGCCACGGCCCGGGCTCCACGTCCGGTCGGTACCGGGCTGCTCGACACCGGCTGGACGCTAGCGGACCGCCTCCCGCGGCCGCCCGGCGCCGGAGACCGCGCTACGCAGAGTGACGATCACTGGTCCGCAACGATCAGGTGACAACCGACGGAGCCCGATGACCACCCCCAGTTCGACCGTTAGCGTGGCCAATTCGGGCTCTACAGGCGGAGTCCGGGCGCCTTGTAGAGGAGAACTGTCTTGGCCGCTTCACGTGGAGTGACGATCGGAACCCTCGCGGTGGTGAGCGCGCTCGCGCTGGCCGCATGCGGGAGCAAGCCCGCCGACACCGGCGGTTCCACCTCCGCCTCGGGCGCCGCGGGTGCGGAGTTCACCGCGTGCATGGTCCTCGACACCGGCGGCGTCGACGACAAGTCGTTCAACCAGTCGTCGTACGCGGGCATGACCGCGGCGGCCGCGGCGAACCCGAACATCAAGGTCTCGTACGTGCCGTCCAACACGGCCAACGACTACACGCCGAACCTGCAGGCCGAGGTCAACAAGAAGTGCAGCACGGTCATCGCCGTGGGCGGGCTGATGGCCGACAACGTCAAGGCGGTCGCGGCGGCGAACCCGAAACAGCAGTTCGCCGAGGTCGACAGCTCGTCGGGAGCGCCGAACGTCTACGGCCTGCAGTTCAACACCGCCCAGGGCGGCTTCCTCGGCGGCTACCTCGCGGCGGGCATGTCGAAGACCGGCAAGGTCGCCACGTGGGGCGGGCTCAACATCCCGCCGGTCACGATCTACATGGACGGCTTCTGGGAGGGCGTGCAGTACTACAACGCCCAGAAGGGCAAGACCGTCCAGGTGCTCGGCTGGGACGAGAACAACCAGAAGGGCGGCACGTTCGCCGGTAGCTTCACCGACCAGAACAAGGGCAAGCAGATCAGCCAGACGTTCATCCAGCAGGGCGCCGACATCATCTTCCCGGTGGCCGGCGGTGCGGGCCTCGGAGCGGGCGCCGCGGCGCAGGGCTCCAACGGCGTGGCGAACGTCATCTGGGTGGACACCGACGGCTGCGTCTCGGCCGCGCAGTACTGCCAGTACTTCATCAGCAGCGTGACGAAGAACCTGACCGGCGCGGTGCAGACCTACCTCACCGCGGCCGCGGGCGGCACGTTCCCGACGGGCAACTACGTCGGTGACCTGAAGAACGACGGCACCGGCCTCGCACCGTACAACCAGTTCGAGTCGAAGGTCCCGGCCGAGCTGACCACCGAGATCAACCAGGTCAAGGCGGACATCATCTCGGGCAAGATCACCATCAAGTCGCCGAGCCAGCCGAAGAGCTGACGCAGGCGGGGCGACGACCGCCCGCGCGGGAGAGGTCTGTGGCACTCTCCCCGCGGGCGGTTTCGCTTGTCGAGGGGAAGGCTGGCACCACACGTGAAGCTCGAGCTCCGGGGCATCACCAAGCGGTTCGGCACGCTGACCGCCAACGACGCCGTCGACCTCGTCGTCGAGCCCGGCGAGATCCACGCGCTGCTCGGGGAGAACGGCGCGGGCAAGAGCACCCTGATGAACGTGCTCTACGGCCTCTACCGGCCCGACGAGGGCGAGATCCTCGTCGACGACGAGCCGGTCGTGTTCGACGGCCCGGGCGACGCGATGGCCGCCGGCATCGGCATGGTCCACCAGCACTTCATGCTCATCCCGGTGTTCACCGTCGCGGAGAACGTGATGCTGGGCCACGAGGAGACCCGCCGGATCGGCTTCCTCGACCGCCGCCGGGCCCGCAAGGACGTCGATGCGATCTCGAAGCGCTACAACCTCGAGGTCCCGGCGGACGCGCTGGTGGCCGACCTCCCCGTCGGCGTCCAGCAGCGCGTGGAGATCATCAAGGCGCTGAGCCGCGACGCGAGGGTGCTCATCCTCGACGAGCCCACCGCGGTGCTCACCCCGCAGGAGACCGACGACCTCATCCGCGTCATGCGCGCCCTGCGCGACGGCGGCACGTCGATCGTGTTCATCACCCACAAGCTCCGCGAGGTCCGCGAGGTCGCCGACAGGATCACCGTCATCCGGCGGGGCAAGGTCGTGGGCACCGCCGAGCCGTCCGCGTCCACGAACGAGCTGGCCTCACTGATGGTCGGGCGGCCCGTGCAGCTCACCGTCGACAAGGACGTCGCGACACCCCAGGACGTGGTGCTCGACGTCGCCGGGGTCACCGTGCTGGACGAGGCCGGCGTGGTGCTCGTCGACGACGTGTCGTTCCAGGTCCGGGGCGGTGAGATCTACGCGCTGGCCGGCGTCCAGGGCAACGGGCAGACCGAGCTCACCGAGGCGCTGGTCGGGCTCACCGCGCCCTCGGCGGGGGACATCGACGTGGCGGGGCAGCGCATCACGGGACGGGGAATCACGACGCTGTCCACCGACCAGATCCTCGATCTCGGTGTCGGGTACGTGCCCGAGGACCGCCTGCACGACGGGCTGGTCGGCGACTTCAGCGTGGCCGAGAACCTGGTGCTCGACCTGTTCGACAAACCGCCGTTCGCGTCCGGGATGGCGATGAACCTCGGGAAGATCGCGTCCAACGCCGAGGAGCGGGTGGCCGAGTTCGACGTGCGCACGTCGTCGCCGTCGGCGGCCGCGAACACGCTGTCGGGCGGCAACCAGCAGAAGGTCGTGCTGGCGCGGGAGATGTCGCGGCCCTTGAAGCTGCTGATCGTCGCCCAGCCGACGCGCGGACTCGACGTCGGCTCGATGGAGTTCGTGCACCGGCGGATCGTGGCCGAACGCGACCGCGGCGCCGCCGTCGTGCTGGTCTCCACCGAGCTGGACGAGGTGCTCGGGCTCGCCGACCGGATCGGCGTCATGTACCGGGGCCGGATCGCCGGCGAGGTCGGTGCGGGGGCCACGGCGGAGGAGATCGGCCTGCTGATGGCGGGTTCCACGAGCGAGGCAGGGCAGGACGATGACCACTGAGGTGACCGGGCCGCCGTCGAACGTCGAAGACGGGGACACGGGGGGCAGTCCGCCCGGCGCCCTCGGCCGCGCCGTGCGCGCCGTCCGCGACGGCAACACGCTGGTGATCACCCTGTTGGCGTTCGTGTGCGCGATCGTGGTCGGCGCGGTGCTGATCGTGATCGCCGACGAGGACACGCGCACGGCGGCGGGTTACTTCTTCGCCTATCCACCCGACATGCTGGGCGCGGCGTGGAACGCGGTCTCGTCCGGATACGCGGCGCTGTTCGAGGGGTCGGTGTTCAACCCCGACTCGCTCACCGCGGGTTCCACCATCGCGGTGCTGGGCCCGATCTCCGACACCCTGTTCAACGCGGCACCCCTGATCCTGGGCGGGCTGGCGGTCGGGCTCGCGTTCCGGGCCGGGCTGTTCAACATCGGCGGGCAGGGCCAGCTGATCGCCGGGGCCATCTGCGCGGGCTACGTCGGCTTCGCCTGGGACCTGCCGGTGGTGCTGCACCTGCTCGCCGCGCTGGTGGCGGGGGTCATCGGAGGCGCGGTCTGGGGCGGTATCGCGGGCTGGCTCAAGGCCCGCACCGGGGCCCACGAGGTGATCTCCACGATCATGCTCAACTACGTGGCCCTCTACCTCCTGTTCTACCTGCTCAGCGTGGGCGGGTTCCAGGCGGAGAACTCCAACCAGGCGATCTCGCGGCCCGTCGAGGAGAACGCCCGGCTGCCCCACCTGCTCGGCTCGAGCCTGTCGGTCAACGCGTCGCTGATCCTCGCCCTGCTCGCGGCGCTGGGGTGCTGGTGGCTGCTGACCCGTTCCACGCTCGGCTTCCGGCTGCGCGCCGTGGGCGCCAACCAGTTCGCGGCGCGGACCGCGGGCATGAGCGTCCCGAGCAGCTACATCACGGTGATGCTGCTGTCGGGCGCCCTGTCCGGGCTGGCCGGTTGCGCGCAGATCCTCGGCGGCAACAACCCGGCGCTCACCGGTGACGTCGACGCCAACATCGGCTTCGACGCGATCACCGTGGCGCTGCTCGGCCGGGCGAGCCCCGGGGGCACGGTGCTGGCCGGCATCCTGTTCGGCGGGCTGCGCGCGGGCGCGGTCAAGATGCAGTCCGACACCGGCATCCCCACCGAGATCGTGCAGGTCATCCAGTCGGTCATCGTGCTGTTCATCGCCGCCCCGTCGCTGATCCGGGCGATCTTCCGGCTGCGCGAGACGCGCGGCGGCGGCGTCACCACGCTCGCGAAGGGGTGGAACGGGTGAGTGGGCTTGCGAACGAACAATTGACGCAGCACCTCGGCCAGAGCCGACCGAGCGGCAGCGAGGGAGTGCGATGACAACCATCGCTCCCGAGGAGGAACTCGTCGTCATCCGGCCCGTCGTGGCGCTCGGCGTGCCGCTGCGCTCCCGGCTGATCGCGGGCATCACGGTGGTGGTGGCCGGCCTGGTCTGCGTGCTGGCCTGGGGCCTGGGCGCCAACCCCGGCAGCGCCGACTTCTCGCTGACCGCCGCGGGCGACACGTTCGCGATCCCCGACCTGAAGCTGCCCGCCGCGGGCACGGCGATCGTGCTCGGCGTCATCGTGATCGCGCTGGGGCTGTTCCACGCGGTCCGCGGGTTCAGCAAGCGGCAGATGCGCTGGGTCCTCCTCGTCGTCCTGCTGCTGTTCGTGATCGCGTTCCTGTGCTGGGCCAGCACCGGCAGCCCCGGCAACCCGCTCAACATCCCCGGGTTGCTGCAGAACACGTTGCTGCTGGCCACACCACTCATCCTGGGCGCGCTGGCCGGCATCCTGTGCGAGCGCACCGGTGTGATCAACGTGGCCATCGAGGGCCAGTTCCTCGCCGGCGCGTTCGCGGGTGCACTGGGGGCGTCGGTGGCCCACAGCCTGGGCGTCGGCGTGATCTCCGGGATGGTCGCGGGCGGCCTCATGGGCGCGCTGCTCGCCGTCTTCGCGATCAAGTACGTGGTGAACCAGGTCGTGCTGGGCGTGGTGATCAACGCGTTCGCGCTGGGGATCACCGGGTTCGGCTACGACGCGCTGATGCAGTCCGACCCGTCCGCGTACAACGAGCCGGGCTTCTTCGCGCCGATCCGGATCCCGGTCCTCGCCGACATCCCCGTGATCGGCCAGCTGTTCTTCAACGTCAACATCATCGTCTACATGACGTACATCCTGATCATCGTCATCGACGTGGCGCTGTTCCGCACGCGATGGGGACTGCGGACGCGGGCGGTCGGCGAGCACCCGAAGGCCGCCGACACCGTCGGGATCAAGGTGCTCCGCACCCGCTACCGCAACGTGATCATGGGCGGCGTCGTGGCCGGGCTGGGCGGCGCGTTCCTGACCATCGGCGCCATCGGCGGGTTCACCAAGGACATCTCCTCGGGCAAGGGCTTCATCGCGTTGGCCGCGGTGATCTTCGGCAAGTGGAGCCCGCGCGGCGCGATCGGGGCGGCCCTGCTGTTCGGCTTCGCCGACGCCCTGCAGAGCCTGCTGTCGGTGGCCGGCACCCCGGTGCCCATCCCGTCCAACTTCCTGCTCATGCTTCCCTATCTCGCAACGCTCTTCGCGGTGGCCGGGCTCGTGGGCCGGGTCCAGGCCCCGGCCGCCGACGGAGAGCCCTACGTGAAGGGCTGAGGATGAACGAGGCGGTCGTGACGATCGACGCCACTCCCGAGCGGGTCTGGGAGCTGGTCACGGACATCACGAAGATGGGCGAGTGGAGTCCGGAGAACACCGGTGGCCGCTGGATCAGCGGCACGGGCCCGGCGGTCGGCGCCCGGTTCATCGGCTTCAACGCCCACGGCTGGCTGCGCTGGCCCACCCGCTGCCGGGTGGTGGAGTGCGAACGGCCGTCGCGGTTCGCGTTCACGGTGGCCGAGAGCGCGATGACGTGGGGCTGGCGCCTCGAGCCCGACGGCGCCGGCACCCGCCTGACCCAGTGGCGCGAGCACACCTCCACGCCGAACATCGCGGTGAAGGCGCTCGTGGCCAGCGGGATCCTGGGCAAGGACCGCGAGACCCTGATGGTCGACGGCATGCACCGCACCCTGGCCCGCCTGAAGGCCCACGCGGAGAGCACAAGGGTCTGACCCACCCCGGCGAGTCGGCGGTTCCGAGCCCGCGAGTCGGCGGTTCCGAGCCCGCGAGTCGGCGCTTTCGGGTCGTCGTGGCGTGAGTTCGCCCGCCGGCGTAGCTAGGGTTCGGGGATGTCGGCCGTGGGGGCGTGGGCGTCGGTGGTGGCGCTCGTCGCCGCGTTGACCGCGCCGGTGGCCGGCGCCACCGGGTGCGCGGGGCAGCAGGTGCCCTCGCCACCGGCCGCGCGGGAGGAGACCGGTGTCGCACCGGCGCCCCTCCCGTGGCCCGTCGCACCCGTCGGCGGGACGGCGATGGGGGCCTGCGGCGACGTCGGCCCCGCCGCACCGCCCACCGTCACCGTCGCGTCCTACGTCGTGGCCGATCTCGACACCGGTGCCGTCCTGGCCGCCCGCGCGCCCCACGAGCGGCAGCGCCCGGCGTCGACGTTGAAGATCCTGACGTCGCTGGTGGTCCTGCGGAAGCTCGACCCCGACCGGGTCGTCGACGGCACCGCGACGGACCTGCGGATCGACGGCAGCAAGGTCGGGGTCGGGCCGGGTGGGCACTACACCGTCCGTCAGCTGCTGCAGGGGCTGCTGCTGAACTCCGGCAACGACGCCGCCGAGGCGCTGGCCCGCGCGATGGGCGGCGACGCGGCCACCGTCACCGCGATGGCCGACGCGGCGAAGGGGCTCGGGGCGCTCGACACGCGGCCCGCCACACCGTCCGGACTCGACGGGCCGGGGATGGCGACGTCGGCCTACGACCTCGCGCTGGTGTTCCGGGCGGCGATGCGCGAGCCGTTGTTCGCGTCCACCATCGCCACCCGCCAGGTGCCGTTCCCCGGCTACGGCGACCATCCCGGCTTCGTCGTCTCGAACACCGACCAGTTCCTGCCGAACTACCCGGGCGCGATCGCCGGTAAGTCCGGGTTCACCGACGGCGCACGGCACACGCTCGTGGTGGCCGCGCAGCGCGGTGGGCACCGGCTGCTGGCGGTGCTGGTCCGGGGCGAGCAGCGGCCCGTCCCGATGTGGAAGCAGGCCGCCGCACTGCTGGACCAGGCGTTCGCGCTGCCGGCCGGGACGGCGCCGGTCGGGACACTGGTGGACGGGCCACCCCCGGCGACGACGGTGCCCGCCGCCGCCCCCGCCGCGGCAGCAACCCCGCCGTCGACGGCGGGCGGCACGGACTGGCTGGGGCCGGTCGGAGGAGGAGCCGCCGGGGTGGTCGTCGTGGGGCTGGGCGCGCTGGTCGTCGTGGCCCGGCGCCGTCCCCGGGGCTGACATCGTGGGGAGAACGGCGAACTCACCGCGTGGAAGCGGCGACCTCGCGGGGTGAGATGGCGAACCCGCCGAGTCGGATCGGTCTACGTGCGCGCACCCACAGCCCGACTCGCGCGCACGTAGACCCCGACTCGCGCGCATCCACACCCCGACTCGCGGGGTTTGTGCGTCAGCGGCGGCGGCCCAGGAGAAAGCGGCCGCCCAGCAGCCCGCCGACCAGGCCCGCACCCAGGAGGCCGGCCGCCGTGCCGCCGCTCGGGCCCGAGCGCACCACCAGCTCCGAGTGGATCACCGCCGGCCCCGGGACCTCCACCGGCTCCTCGTGCTCGTTCTCCCGCGACGTGGCCGCCCACGCCGTGACGAAGAGGATGAAGCGCGAGGCGAAGAACGCGAAGACGAGCAGACCGATGAACGGGCCGATGATCTTTCCCGCCGGCGACCCCGTGACCGTCGACAGGTACACGACCATCACCTGCTTGAGCACCTCGAACCCGACCGCGCCCAGCACCGCCGCCTTGGCCGCACTGCGCAGCGTCGCGTGCTCGCGGGGCAGGCGGGCGATCACCCACAGGAAGATCAGCCAGTTGGCCACCAGGCCGAGCACGACGCCCAGCACCCCGAGGAGGACCTTCGCCCACGTCTGCTCCGAGAGCCCGACGAACTCGAGGACCGACGTGGCGAATCCCGACGCCAGCCCGGTGATCGCGAACGAGCCGACCATCGCGATCCCGAGGCCGACCAGGGTGAGCAGGTCGAACAGCGTCTTCTTCAGGATCGGCGGGGCGGTCGGGACCTGACCCCACTGCTCCGACAGGGCCTCCCGCAGGTTCGACATCCAGCCGATCCCGGTGTAGATCGCACCGAGCAGACCGAAGATCCCGATCGTGTTCCGGGACTTCGTGGCCTCCGCGATGATCGGGTTGATGATCGTGTCGAGGCCGGCGGGCAGGTTCTTGCTGATGCCCGCCTGGAGCTGGTCGATCAGGTCGGGCTGCAGGAACAGCACGTAGCCCAGCGCGGCCACCGCCACCAGGATCAGCGGGAACAGCGCCAGCACGCTGAAGTACGTGACGGCCGCGGCGTAGTGGTCGCCGTGCCGCTCGGTGTAGCGCGCACCCGCTCGCACGAGGTGGTCGAGCCACTCGTAGCGGTCCCGGAACTGCTGGAACTTCGACGGCTCGGCGGGCTTCTCCGCCGCCTTCGCACGCACCTCGTCGGCGTCCCTGTCCACAACGGCGGTCATACCCATCCCTCAGATCGTCGGCGGAAGGAAGCCGATCTTGTCGTGGACGGCGGCCAAAGTCGCGCTGGAGACCTCACGCGCCCGGGTGGCGCCCTTGGCCAGCACCCGGTCGAGCTCGGCCGGGTCGTCCATGTAGCCGCGTACCCGTTCCGCGAGCGGAGTAGTGAACTCCGCGACGATCTCGGCGAGATCCTTCTTCAGGTCGCCGTAGCCCTTGCCCGCGTACTCGGCCTCCAGCTCGGAGATCTTCCGGTCGGTGAGCGCCGCGTAGATCGTCAGCAGGTTGGAGACGCCCGCCTTGGCCTCGGGGTCGAAGCGGATCTCCCGCTCGGCGTCGGTGACGGCCGAGCGGATCTTCTTCGCGCTGACCTTCGGGTCGTCGAGCAGGTTGACGATGCCGGCGGGGCTGGAGCTGGACTTGCTCATCTTCGCCGTGGGGTCCTGCAGGTCCTGGATCTTCGCGGTGCCGGCGAGGATGTAGGGCTCGGGCACGGTGAGCGTCTTCCCGAACCGGGAGTTGAAGCGCTGCGCGAGATCGCGCGTGAGCTCGACGTGCTGGCGCTGGTCCTCGCCGACGGGCACCCGGTCGGCGTGGTAGAGCAGGATGTCGGCGGCCTGCAGGATCGGGTAGGTGAACAGCCCGACGGTGCTGCGGTCGGTCTGCTGCTTGGCCGACTTGTCCTTGAACTGCGTCATCCGGCTGGCCTCGCCGAAGCCGGTCAGGCAGCCGAGCACCCACTCCAGCTGCGCGTGCTCGGGCACGTGCGACTGCACGAACACCGTGCAGCGCCCGGGATCCAGCCCCAGCGCGAGGAGCTGCGCGACGCCGTTGCGGGTGCGGTCGGCGAGCGTCTTCGGGTCGTGCTCGACGGTGATCGCGTGCAGGTCGGGCACGAAGTAGAACGCGTCGTGGTCGTCCTGCAGGGCCACCCATTGCCGCACCGCGCCCAGGTAGTTGCCGAGGTGGAACGAGTCGGCGGTCGGCTGGATGCCGGAGAGAACCCTGGGGCGGTCGGTCATGGGGTGATTCTTCCAGTCGTCCACAGGCGATACCGGTCGGGCGGACATAGGCTCTGTGATCGTGGAATCCCCCGAACTGATCACGGTCGACGCCGGCCCCGTGGGCCTCGGCGCCCGCTCGTGGAAGGCTGGCTCCGGACGCCCGGTGCTGCTCGTGCACGGCCTGTCCTCCAACGCCCGCCTCTGGGACGGCGTGGGCTCCCACCTCGCCGCCACCGGGCACCCCGTCGTGGCCGTCGACCTGCGCGGGCACGGCACGTCCGCGCCCGTTTCCGACACCGACGACGAGGACGACCTCGACGCCCCGGCCGTCGACGCCACGCAGGCCGCGGCCCGGGACCTGGCCAACGTCTGCGCGAGCCTGGGCTGGAGGGATCCGGTCGTCGCGGGCCAGTCCTGGGGCGGCAACGTCGTCCTCCAGCTCGCCGCCGACCGCCCCGACCTCGTGCACGGCCTCGCCCTCGTCGACGGCGGCTGGCTGCACCTGGGCGACCAGTTCCCCACCCTCGACGACGCGTGGGGCGTCCTGGCCCCGCCGCGCTTCGACGGCATGACGGCCGACCGGCTGCGCGGGATGCTCACGTCCGGCCACTCCGGCTGGGAGCCCTGGGCCATCGACGCCACGCTGGCCAACCTCCGCGAGGACGACGACGGGCTGGTCTCCCCGTGGCTGAGCCGCGAGCGCCACCGCGCCATCGTCGGCAGCATGCTCCGCCACCAGCCCCGCAAGCTCTACCCGCTCGTGCGCTGCCCCGTCCTGCTCCTGGCCGCGGTGTCCGAGCAGGGGCCGGGCCGCAAGGGCGAGCTGCTCGCCGAGGCCGCCGCCGGGCTGGCGCACGCGGAGGTCGTCGAGTTCCGGGGCGGCGACCACGACCTGCACGCGCAGTACCCCGAGCGCGTGGCCGACCTGATCGGAGGACTCGCATGAACGCCGGCCGGTTGGTGATCATGGGTTCGGGCGAGACCGCCCCCACCATGGTGGAGGTGCACCGCTCCACGCTGCGCGCGGCGGGCGACGGGCCGTCGCTGCTGCTCGACACCCCGTACGGCTTCCAGGAGAACGCCGACGACATCACGGAGAAGGCGCTGACCTACTTCTCCCGCAACGTGGGGCGCACGCTCACACCGCTGCCCTGGCGCCACCGCATCGAGGGCACCGAGCTCGACCGGGCGCTCGCCGCCGTCCGCGGGGCCCGGTCGGTGTTCGCGGGCCCCGGCAGCCCCACCTACGCGCTGCGGGTGTGGGCCGGCACCGGCTTCGACGACGCCGTGGCCGCGCTTGCCGCGTCGGGCGGCACGGTCACGTTCGCCAGCGCCGCGGCCCTCACCATCGGCGTCGTCACGGTGCCGGTGTACGAGATCTACAAGAGCGGCGCGGACCCGGCGTGGGCGCAGGGGACCAACCTCCTCGAACGTCTGACGGGCCTGCGCGCGGCGCTGATCCCGCACTACGACAACACCGAGGGCGGCACGCACTCCACCAACTTCTGCTACCTCGGCGAGCGGCGCCTGCGGTTCCTGGAGGGTTCGCTGCCCGAGGGCGCGCACGTCATCGGCGTGGACGAGCACACGGCGCTCGTGTTCGACCTCGGGGCCGGCACCGCGCAGGTGCTGGGCAACGGCAGGGTGACGGTCCGCCACGACGGCGAGTCCCGGGTCCTCACGAGCGGCACGACGGTGGAGACGGCGTCGCTCGCCGCCCGCGAGTCGGGGTCTGCGAGCGCGCGAGTCCGGGTCTCCGCGTCACCGAGTCGCGCCGAGAGTGAGCCGACGCTCGCCTCCTCGCTCCGCGACGCCGCCGACCGCGCGCGCGTCGCGTTCGACAAGGCCCTCGGCGACCGCGACGCCGACGCGGCGGCCGCGGCCGTCCTCGAGCTGGAACAGGCGATCTCCGACTGGACGGCCGACACCCTCCAGTCCGACGACGCCGACCACGCCCGCCGCACCCTGCGCGGCATGGTGCTCGAGCTGGCGACGGCGGCGGGCGAGGGCCTCGGGGACCCGGCCGCACGCATCGCCCCGTTGGTGGAGGCCCTCATCGAGCGCCGCGCCGCGGCCCGGGCGGCGAAGGACTTCGCCACCTCCGACGCGCTGCGCGACAAGCTGGCCGAGGCGGGGGTGGAGGTCCGGGACGGCGCCCAGGGCGCCGAGTGGTCGCTGAAGGCCTAGGTCGATCACCCGACACCGCCGACTCGCGCACGGGAAACCGCCGACTCGCGCGAGTGGTGGTGAGTCCTTTCTGGCCGGTCCCTCCCATGTGGGGGTAGCCTCGCTCGCGGTGTTCACCGGCGACGTGCCGGTCGCGCCGAACAACACCGTCAGGCGCGCAACGCCGACGGGTCCGGTCCGGAGTCGGCCCAGGCCGGCGGCACCACGCTCGGACCGGTCATCGCCAAGGCGGGCGCGGACTTCACCCTCGCCCGGGGGCACGGCCTCGAAGACGGTGGTGCTCTCCGATGAGGGAGACGGTCTCGGGGGCCACGTACCTGTGGCAGAAGACGACCCCGGGCCCGAAAACGCGGGGGCGATGGCCGACACCACGTCGGAGAACGCCAGCTTCACGCTGCCGCTGTTCGCCTGCCCGAGCACCAACGCACCGCTGACGTTCCGGCTGATGGTGACCACCGACGCCGGGTCGAAGTCGAGGTCGGTGACGTCCGCGTCGTCGGCACGGGCACCATGATCAAGGTGCACGCCGGCAGCCTCGCCGCACCGCTCATCGGCTCGCCGGTGGCGGTCACGGCGGCGGCGCCTCCCGGCATCGGGGACTTCTCGGTGCGGGTGCGCACCGGGCAGGCCAACCTGCCGGGGGCCGACCCGGGAACGGTGTGGGCCGGGCCCACCGGGGGCGGCACGGCCGGGCCGTTCACGATGACGAACGGCCAGGGGCACGGCACGATCCGAGGGCGTGCTCAGTCCTCGTCGTCGGCCGGGGCCTCGGGAGCCGGCCGGTGCACCTGCACCACACCGTTCTCGAGATCGATCGGGCCCAACCGCCACTTCTGGCCGTCGGCGTCCTCGCCCGCCTCGTCCTGGATCTTCGGTCCGGGGAACATCTCACCGAGTACGCCCATGACCGCCACGGTACGCCGGGGTCGTGCGCGGAAATCCGTGCTCCAGCACTGATTTCCGCGCACGGGCGGCGGCAGCCGCCTACGCCAGCGGCAGCAGTCTCGGCGCGGCACCGGCGGCGGGTTCCAGGCGCGCGACCGGCTCCTTGTAGGTGGTGCTGCGCTGACGGACCGGCCGACCCGCTACGGCCGCGATCTCCTTGAGCTCCGCCACCGTTCGGGCCGACCCGTTCTCCGACCCGGCCATCCGGCTGATGGTCTCCTCCATGAGGGTGCCGCCCATGTCGTCGGCGCCGCCCTGCAGGATCCTCGCCGACAGGTCGTCGCCGAGCTTCACCCACGAGCACTGGACGTGGTCGATGCGGCCGTGCAGGGCCAGGCGGGCGAACGCGTGGACGGCCCGGTTGTCGCGCTCGGTGGGCCCCGGACGCGCGAGGCCGGCCAGGTAGATCGGCGCGTTGGTGTGCACGAACGGCAGCGGCACGAACTCGGTGAACCCGCCCGTCTCGTCCTGCAGCGCAGCGAGGGTGCGCAGGTGGCCCACCCAGTGCCGCGGCTCGTCGACGTGGCCGTACATCATCGTCGAGCTCGACGCGATGCCGAGGCGGTGGGCGGTGCCCACCACCTCCAGCCACTGCGCCGCCGGCAGCTTGCCCTTCGTGAGCACCCAGCGCACCTCGTCGTCGAGGATCTCGGCGGCCGTGCCGGGGATGGAGCCGAGCCCGGCCTCCTTGAGCTCGGTGAGCCAGTCCTCGACGGACACACCGGCCTTGGCCGCCGCGGACACGATCTCCATGGGCGAGAACGCGTGCACGTGCATGGCCGGGACCGCGGCCTTCACCGCGCGGACGAGATCGGCGTAGAACGTGATCGGCAGCTGGGGGTCGATGCCGCCCTGCACGCAGACCTCGGTGGCACCGTCCCGCGCGGCCTCCACGGCCCGCGAGGCGATCTCGTCGAGCGAGAGCCGGAACGCGTCCGCGTCGCGCTCGCGCTGGGCGAACGCGCAGAACCGACAGCCGACGTAGCAGACGTTGGAGAAGTTGATGTTGCGGTTGATCACGTAGGTGACCTCGTCGCCCACAACGTCACGGCGCAGGTCGTCGGCGAGGCGCGTCATCTCCTCCAGCGCCGGGCCCTCAGCGGTGATCAGCGCGAGGGCGGCGGCGTGGTGGGCCGGGTCCAGCAGCGCGGCCGGGTTCGACGCGGCCAGCGAGAGCCCCGCCCGGACGTCGGAGTCGAGCCGCTCGGGAGCCGCCTGCTGCTGGGACGCGAGCTCGGCCTTCAGCTCGTCCCAGTCGCCGTACACGGACGAGAAGTCGCTGCGGCGGTCCTCGGTGCGGCCGTCGGTGTCGATCGAGGAGTTGAGGTCGATCCGGCCGCTGGACGCGAAGCCGCCGTCGGGCTCCTGCCAGGGACGGCCCTCGACGACGGCCTTCTCGTCAGCCAGACCAGAAGCGTCGGCCAGGGCGTTGACGTGCGCGTGCAGCCGGGTGTCGATCCACGGTGACCCGGCCTGGACGTACCGCGGGTAGACGGTCAGCCGCTCGCGCAGCGTGAAACCGGCCGCCGCGGACGCCTCCGCCAGCGCGTCGATGGCGGGCCACGGACGCTCGGGGTTGACGTGGTCGGCCGTGACGGGCGAGACGCCGCCCCAGTCGTCGATGCCTGCGCGGAGCATCAGCGCGAACTCCTCCCCCACCAGGTTCGGCGGGGCCTGCACGCGCATCTTCGGGCCGAGCACGATCCGGGCGACGGCGATGGTGGCGGCGAGGTCGTCGATGTCGGCGTCGGGGTCGTTGGCCATGGCCGTCTCCGGCTTGGCCCGGAAGTTCTGGACGATCACTTCCTGGATGTGCCCCGCCGCGCGGGCGGCGCTGCGGATCGCGAAGATCGACTCGGCCCGCTCGGTGCGGTTCTCGCCGATGCCGATCAGGATGCCCGTGGTGAACGGGACTCCGACGCGGCCGGCGTCGGTGAGCGTGCGCAGCCGGACGGCCGGCTCCTTGTCGGGGCTGCCGTAGTGCGGGCCGCCGGGCTCGCTCCACAGCCGGGTGGCCGTGGTCTCCAGCATCATCCCCATCGACGGCGCGACGGGCTTGAGCCGCGTGAGCTCCTCCCACGACAGCACGCCGGGGTTGAGGTGCGGCAGCAGGCCGGTCTCCTCCAGCACCGCGATGGCGCAGGCGCGGACGTAGTCCAACGTGGAGTCGTAGCCGCGCTCGTCGAGCCACTCGCGCGCCGCGGGCCAGCGGGCCTCGGGCCGGTCGCCCAACGTGAACAGCGCCTCCTTGCACCCGGCGGCGGCGCCGGCGCGGGCGATCTCCAGCACCTCGTCGCGCTCCAGGAACGCGGCGGGCAGCCGGTGCGGCACGGTGGCGAACGTGCAGTAGTGGCAGCGGTCCTGGCACAGCCGCGTGAGCGGGATGAACACCTTGCGCGAGTAGGTGACCACGCCCGGGCGGCCCTCCTCGACCAGGCCGGCGTCGCGGACGCGGGAGGCGTGCTCCAGGAGCTCGTCGAGGTGCTCGCCTCGTGCGGCCAGCAGAACGGCGGCCTCGGTGACATCGAGCACCGCGCCGTCACGGGCCCGGCGCAGCGCCCGCTTCACAGCGGACGGGGCGGGCGGTGTCTCGGGAACGGGGAGCAGATCGGGCATGCCTGCACAGTAGGTCGCCGACAGCCGCTCATGCCACGTCGGCGGCCTCCCCACCTGTCACTGCGATCAGTTCGGCGTAGGTCGTGGGGAACACCGCGTGCGGGATGCCGCCCGCGGCCCACACCTCGTCGAAGGCCTCCAGCGCGCGGTCCACGAGCGTGCGGATCGGCGCGGGGTGGCCGACCGGGGAGACCCCACCGATCACCTGGCCGGTCGCCTCCCGCACGAACTCCGCCGACGCGCGACGGACCTTCGTGGCCCCGACGAGCGCCGCGACCTTGCCCGTGTCGACGCGGTGGGCACCGGAGGTCAGGACGAGCAGCGGTGATCCGTCCGTCCCGGAGATCATCTCGAAGACCAGGGAGTTGGCGATCTGCCCCACCTCGACACCCAGGGCGGCCGCGGCGGCCGCCGCGGTGGCGACGGCGTCGGGCAGGACCTTCAGGCGGGCGGCGCGGGCGGGATCGGCGCCACCCTGGGCGAGGGCCGCCAGGACGAGCTCGACGTTGCGGTGCATCAACCGGGGTCCTTCGCTATCCGGGTGCCGGTGAGCTGGCTGCCGTCGGCGGCGCGCAGGACGCAGATGACGTCGCGCGTGGTGAAGCTGGTCGACACCTTCGCCGAGAACGCCGCCGCCGACGGCACGAGGCCCACCACCTGCAGCCGGGCCTTGTCCTGGCCCTCGACGAGCGCCGAGTCGAACAGCAGGGTGCAGGCCGACCGGGCGTAGCCGGCCAGGTCGTCGGCGGCCGGATACGGCAGGTCGCGCTGCGTGCCGAACGCGTCGAGTACCCCGAAGACCTCGAGGTCGTGGGGATCGTCGCAGCTCACGTAGGTGCTCGAGGTGTACGAACGACCCGGTGCGAGGGCTCCGGGCAGGCACGACGGCGACGTGATGCCGAAGACCGGGAGGTCGCCCCCCTGCCCGTAGGTCATGACCGGCACGGTGGGCGTCGACGGGCGCAGCACCACCAGCGTGCCGAGCACCCCGGCGACGAGACCGACCACCAGCGCCAGGACCGGCCACAGCGGACGTCGGCGTCGGACCACGGGAGAGGGTGTGGTGCTCTGGGAGGTGACGGTCTCGCCGCCGTAGAGCGGCATCGGCGCGGGGTTCTGCGTCGCCAGCAGCGCGGCGGCCTGCATCCCGCCCAACCGGGCCTCCGGCGAGCGCTGCAGCAGGCCACCGATCACCGTTCCGACGGGCCCCCGGGCCCGCACGGGCGGGATGTCGGCGTGCAGTACCGCCGACAGCGTGGCCGCGCTGGTCTCGCGGGCGAACGGGCCCTCCCCGTGGATCGCGTAGAACAGGGTGGCTCCCAGCGCCCACAGGTCCGACGCCGGCGACGCGCCCTTCCCCTCGAGCCGTTCGGGGGCCAGGTAACCGGGCGAGCCGATCACCGCGCCGGTGGTGGTCAGGCTGGGATCGTCGGCGGCCTGGGCGATGCCGAAGTCGGTGAGCTTGACCCGGCCACCGGAGCCGAGCATCACGTTGCTGGGCTTGACGTCGCGGTGCACGACGCCCGCCGCGTGGGCGGTGTTCAGCGCGGCGGTCAGCTGCTGCGCCACCGCGGTGACCGAGCGTTCGTCGAGGGGCCCGTCGCTGCGCACCACGTCGGTGAGCGTGCGCGCGTCGATCAGCTCCATGACGATGTGGTCGACGCCGTCGTCGGTGATCACGTCGTGCACGGTGACGATGCCCGGGTCGTTGAGCCGCCCGGCGTTGCGGGCCTCGCGCAGCAGCCGGTCGCGGAACTGCCGGCGGTCCTCGGGGCTCAGCCCCTGCGGCAGGTGCAGCTCCTTGACGGCGACCTGCCGGCCCATGACGCGGTCCTCGGCCCGCCAGACGATGCCCATACCGCCGCGGCCCAGCTCACCCAGGACGACGTAGCGACCGCCGATGACGCGGGTGGGGTCCACCTGGGTCACGAGTACACCACCGTGACGGGGGCGTGGTCGGACCAGCGTTCACCGTGGCTCGCGGCCCGTTCCACCACGGCGGACCGGGCGCGGGCGGCCAGGCCCGGCGTCGCGACGTGGTGGTCGATGCGCCAGCGGATGTCATCGGACATACAAACCATATCAGTCCCTCGGCCAGCCAGGCTGGAGGCGGGGTGCGGCATGTCGCGACCTTACGGGGGGCGCAGTCCTCCGACCTGCGCCGGGATCACACCGCGCCGTGGTCTGGCGCGTCCTGCCTCTGACAGGCAGGCTCGGACGGCCTGATCGAGCACGTAGACCGGGACGCCGCTAGAGCAGACGGCCCAACCTTGCCGAACGGTCACACGATCGAGTAACAGCGGTTCCGGGCCGACCGATGCTGATCATGTCGGTCCGCTCCCCAGCATCCCGGAGACCCTGTGCGTCTGTCTCGTCGTGTCCTAGCTCTGTCCGTGTCCGGACTCTTGGCCGTAGCGGCGGTGGTCGCGGTCACCGCGACCGCTAACGCTTCCACGTCCTCGCGGTTCCCGGCCGCCCCTGCGGGCGGCTGGTACATGTTCTGTACGCCGATCCGTGACGGCTCGGTCGGGGCGTACTGCACGCCGGTAGACGACCGTGGCAGGCCCGATAAGGGCCAGCCGTGGACCTACCCGCAACCGCCCGTACCGACGACCACCGCGCCTCGGCCGCCCGCGACCACGACCGTGCCCCGTCCGTTGCCGACCGCGCCGCCCACGGTCCGGCCGACCAGGGCTCCGGCGCCGACGACGACCAAGTCGCCACCCCCGCCGCCGACGACGGTGCCCGCGTAGTAGTCCGGCCAGCAGTACCAGACGGCCCGCCGTTGCTCAGGCACGGCGGGCTTTCTAGTGCCCGCATCCCCACGGGGACCGAGGACCACGGACCCGCCAGACCTGTTGGTCGGTCGGCGCTAGCGCCTCTTCGGCCTGGCGCTCGGCGTCGTCTTTGGTGTCGGCCCAGCCGTGCGACGTCTTACCGCCGTCCAGGACCACGGTCCACCGCCACCGGCCGGGACCACCGTCCCGACCTTCCCGCCAACTCACTGTCACGCGTGTCTGGTCCATCCGACCAGACTAGGCCAACCACGCCATACCAGCCATCCGCGCCGTCCAGGCCATCCGGGCTGACCAGGCCAAACGATCGACGTACTGTCCGGCCGTGGAAGACGGCAGGTTGCTCAGCACCGGGGAAGCCGCCCGGGCTCTCGGCCTGACCTCACGCTCGCTCACACGGTGGGCCAAAGAGGGCCGGGTGACACCGGCGATGGTGACGCCAGGCGGGCAGTACAGGTTCCGACTGGACGACCTGCGCCGTGAGCTACGCGAAAAGTCGCCTCGGGATTAGGCTTCACGGTGTGGAGCTTGCGTTCGTCCTAATCGGTCTCGCCTTCCAGGCGGTCGGTATCTACATAACAATTAAGGGTGCCCAAATAGTCTGGCGGGATGTAGCAAAACCCGAGGATCGATTCTTAGCTCCAGAGATTCGATGGATTCGAGCACTCCAACGTAGACTGAAGAGTCTCGGGTACCGCCTTTTCCGTCGCACGCCGCCGCCTCAGATAATCCAAGTAGGGGGAGCTTCGGCGACGGGCTCCGTTGGTACTGCGACCGTCTCGGTGGGATTTCAGCCGATCGATACGTCGCTTAGCATTCAGGAGCAGATTGTCGAGGTGGACCGACGGGCGCGGTTCGCTATGGATTCCTTGTATGCACAGAGCCAGCAGTTGGACAAGAAGTTCACAGATCGAATACTGAACTTGACCGAGGACCATAAGAAGCTTGAAACTGCCGTCGACACATACACGGAGACGGAACGTCAGCACGCGGTGCACGGACTACGCATAGAGGCGCGCGGATTCATCCTCCTGACGGTCGGATCGTTGATACAGGCCGTAGCTTCGATCATTAGCGCTCTAAACTAAGAAAATCTCATGCCCGTTCACCTGACTTCCCATCCGCGGAACGGGACATCCTCGCCGCGCTCAAGTGCTGCGATCCGGTCGAGCCCTAATGCTCGACGCATGATCGGGTCGTTACGGCCTCGAACGATCAGAGCATCCTCGGCTGCGATCAGGTACGCCAGGACACGATCGTTGGTTGTGACCGGCTTAGCCTGACCCTTCCATCGAGCCATTAGATACCGCCCCGCTTGTACCGGACCGATACGTTAGCCCGGTTCTGTTCGGACCGGTTCCGCTTACGAGCCAGGTCGATCTCAGAATCCGGCTTGTCCGGAATCTTGAGACCCCTAAGTAAAGTTCCCAACTGAGCGTCCCACATTCGCCGTTCCTGGATCAGCGGGTGAGTGATGAGCTGGCCCATGCTGCCCCTGGCGGTCATAGGTTCACCGACCAGGGCCGCCGTAAGCTCAGCGACCATGTCAGCCGCCCGGCACGCGGCGCGTAGTTGCTCTAGCTCTGACGGGTTTAGTTCGATCTCGGCGGTAACCGAGGTCCATAGCGCGGCGCCGTCGGCGCCCAAGTCGTTAGGTACGTCCACCCGGGACATCCTTTCTCGCTTAGTAGCGCGGCAGCCGGTGCCGCTCTTGAAATTGGCTAGCCGTTCCGTAGCCGTAGCCGGTCCGCCGCATAACCGTCCGGTCTTGGACCGGGCGGGAGGGTAACCCCCCTGGGGCTAAGCCCGGTAACGCCGGTACAAAGACCAGTCGGGCCACGGCAACGAACGAAAGTCGTCGTCCCGACCATCGACTAGCAAGTGCTCGGCACAGCCGTTATCGCCTTCCCGAGCCCGCTGTAACACCGCCTGGTCGGCGATTAGGTCGGCCTCGTCTTCCGACGCCCAGCCGTGCCCGCTCGGCCCGCCGTAACGGGCCTCGGTGAACACGCGGTGGTGTAGCGCGGTCGCTTCTTCGAGCGTCATACGAGACCCGCCGCACGGTGCAGGACGTAAGCCCCGTCGACCCATCGGCCGTTAGGCGCGGTATGCCCGTACTCGATACTCAGGGCCGCATAGTCGCCTCGGGAGTCGTCCAGGCTTACATAAGAGTCCGTGCGTCCGTGGGTTACCACGATCTTAGAATCACCGGTATCTGCGATAGCCGCTAGCGCGGCCTCGGCCCGTGTACCGATCTGCTCGGCGTTCCGCTTAACGGCGGACCTAACGCCAGGGTCCCGGCTAACGATCCGGTTGATCACCTTGTCTGAATAGAGCCTTACTGTCATGACGCAACCGCCTTAGCGCGGCTGCTCAGCGTGGGATCTCCGATCATCACGCCTGACGACCGATCGTGTAGTCGGTGTGAGCGGTCCTACGAGAGCCGTTGTAGACGACCGGCTCACCCAGTACTGCCCAGCGGACCCCTCGCCACTCAACGGCCGCCTGAGCGCCCAACACAGGCGCACCTCGGGCCAATCTAAGACGGTAGGTAGCACCGTCACTAATGAATCCCTGGTCGCTAGTGTCGTCCTTAGAGGATGACGCGGGCTGGACTACCGCCTTAACGACCGTGCCGATACTCGACGGCCTGGTCCTCACGTTCCCGTCAGGGTCAGTCTCGGTCACCTCGGGATAAACAGTCACTAGCTCAGAACCTCGGTCTAGCAAGCTCATTACGCGCGTCCTTCGATCTTACGGCGGAGCATCGTTTCTACCGACACCCCGGCTTCCTTAGCGTCCTTAGACGCCTGTACGTACTGTTGTTCCGCTTCTAGGTACTGGTCCCGGCCGGGCCACTGGTCCCTGTTAAAGACAGGGACCGAGCGGCAATCGCAGTACCGGTGATAAGCCTTCATTGCCCCGGCCGCCTCAGAGTCGGCGTAGACCGGCCCACGGGAAATCAGGATCGTACAGAACGAACAGGATTCTGATCCTCCAGCGATTCTTGCCCAACCGAGCGCTAGCGGGTCGTCCTCGACGGCCTTAGCGACCGTCTCACGGCCCCCGTCGTCCACGATCTTCATAACCTCGGCTAGAACCCCGGCCCCAGCGTTCTTACCGGTCCGTGAGGTCAGCTCAGCCCCGTTATCGGTAACGACCGTGTAGTCACCCGACAGCCGGTCGACCGAATCGGCGATATCCTCGACGAACCATTCGTACCGGTAGTCAGCGACGTAAAGGTCGTGCCGGTCGATCGAGCCGGTCATGCGCTCACGCTCGGAATCGTAGAATCCTCGGGCCAGCTCACCCGAGGTGAGACGGGCGTCCTCAACGATCGGCCACATAACGTTGATCAGCCCTGCCTGTTCTGGCAGGGACAACGGCCGACGTTCGAGCGGCTGGACGAACCCGGTTAGCCGCAGCAGTGTTCTAGCTAGGTGTCGCTTATTCAGCCCGAACCATTCGTCGACGTTCATACCGCGTGCAGCCTGTGCGTAGGCGGGCCGGACGGCTCAGGGAAGTTGCCGGCAAACACTGAGTTGACCATCATCGATGCGAGCGCGAACGCGTAGTTAGCCGCGTCACCCGGGGGATAACCCCGGTCGATAGCGAGCTTGGCCGCTGTGTCCGACAGCGTGTCGAGGTCTTCGGCCATCTGGTCAGGGTCGTAAGGGAATGCCATTAGTGTCTGTCCTTGTCTGTAGCGGGTACAGAACCACCCCCGAGGGCTGAAAGGCCCTCAGAGGCGGCTCTGCGGGGGTCTTATGGGCGTCGTCTAGCGGCGACGCTTGCGGGTGTTCGACTTGTTCACGAGCTTCGCCATCCCGTTCGAGTCGACCGACCAGGCGCAGCCGGTCATTCCGGCGATCACTGCGTCCGCCAGCGCGTCGGTATCGCGAGACCCGAACGATTCGTGCTGGACCGCGCCGGACAGTTCGGCGGTGTGGTTAGTGACCGTCGTGAACCCGTGCCCGTCGAACACACGGTGCAGCAACGGGTCGGCCCCGAGGTCGGTGAACGTCTTAGCAAGCTCAGCGGCCATGCCGCCCGCTTCCTTAAGGACCGGGCGGAACCCGGCCCGTAGTCCCTTGTGGAGCCCGTGCATGAGCGCTAGACCGGCCGGGATTAGCTCCTTGCGGTCCTTCGGGATCGGGCCCTTAACGGCCGCGATCTGACCGGCGATCGAGCGGGCGAAATCTAGGACCGACTGTAGGCCGTTCCGGATTCCGCTCAGCAGACCGTCCATAAGCGACTTACCTGCGTTGACCAGAAGCGATCCCAGATTCCCGAGTGCACTGGTGATCTTGCCCGGCATTTCGCGGAAGAATCCGACGACGTTACCGACCCCGGTATTCACTGCGGTACCGACCGAGGTCATCCATTCGGCGAACTTGCCCGGCAGATCACGGAAGAACTGTAGGGCCGCGTCGACGTCGCTCGATAGCTGGTCGGTAGCGGTCGTGATCTCAGCCCATCGGGCCTTGACGTCGTCCACGACCATTCGGACGAACGAGATAAGCGACTCGATAGCCGGGATAATGACCGTGCGGATAATCCCGGCCGCGATCTCGATCGCGGGCACGACGACGTTGATAAAGATGTCGGCCAGGACCGGGAGTAGATCGGCGGCTAGCTGAGCGATCTGCGGTATCAGTGGCGCTAGTGCCGTAATCACCGATGTGAACGCCGTACCGATCTTCTCGATCGCACCGGACTCGACGATCTTGGTGATCGCCCCGGCTAGCGCTGTGCCGATCGTGACGGCCGCCTGGCCGATCACGGGGAGTAGAGCCTTAAAAGCGGGTAGTAGTCCGGCGAGTAGCTGACCGACGACCGGCGCTAGCGCGGTAAGGATCTGACCGGCCGCCGTTGCGAGCTGAACGAACAGCCCGGCGATCAGCGGCAGAACCGGGGCAAGCCCGGTCGATAGCGCGGACGCGACCTGGGCGAGCGGCGGACCGAGCGCCGTAAAGGCGCCCACAAGCGCCGTGGACAGCGCGGAGGCGAACGCCTGTACGAGCGGTGCCAGCGCGGACAGGATCGGCCCAGCGGCCTTTAGGGCCGCCAGGAGGATGTCACGGACAGCCGCACCCGCAACGGCCATTGTCTGCCCAAGCGCTTGCAAGGGACCCTGTGCCTCGGCCGACCGGAAGAACTCGGCTAGCGCTGCGGTCGTGTCGCGGATAGTCGCGAGGAACGACGTAGCACCGGACCCAGCGGACAAGCCCTGGAATACAGAACTAATTACCGAACCGATGTTCCCGACGATCGCCCCGAGGTCCTTAAACCCGGTGATAGCAGAGTCGATCATTCGCTTGATCGAGCCGTCTTCTACGCCCGAGTCGACCCACTGCTTGAACTTGGCCGCGACCGAATCAACCGCTGACCCGAGCCGGGGCAAGTAGTCGGAGCCGACCGCGCCTAGTCCGACGAATCCGGACAGTAGGTTCGCCAGGGTCGATCGCATATTGCCGATAGCCGACGACGTGTTCCCGAGGATCTGGACCAGGTCGCCCTTGAAGAACGGGTTCTGCGTGGCGGCTAGGGCTTGCTTAGCCATGCCGTTAAACCCGGTAGCGATGTCCGATAGACCCGCCTTGAAGATCGGGATAAGAGTCTGACCGGCCTCGCGTAGAGGCTCGGCGAGACCAGCGAATAGGTTCGACTGGACCGACGACTTAAGGTCGTCGTAAGCGGTCTTGAGAGACCGGATCGCGGTTACCCCTGCGGCGGCGTTAGGCGCCAGGCCGGAAAGGTCACCGGACCTGATCGCGTCCGCGACGCCGGACATTCCGATCTTGAGTGCCGCGAACGCGGCACCGAGCCCGAGGATTATGCCGGGCAGCGCGAGTGCGGCCGGTGCTAGCTGAGCTAGCGCGGACGTCAGTCCGACCATAACGTTTACGGCCCCGCCTGCTGCGGCGAGTCCGACCACGGACGCGGTCAGAGCCTTGAGCGTGCGAGCCAATGCGGCCCCCGGGCCGCCACCGCCCGATCCGGCCGACAGCGACCGGGTAAGCCTCGACAGCCCGGACGAATCGACGTCCACGTCACGGATACGAACCCGGACGCCAGCGGCGGCAAGGTCTGCGATCCGCTGTAGCTCAGCGCGTAGAGCCGCAATAGGCGGCTCGAATACGACTCGGACCCGTGCGACCACACCGGCCGCCGCCACCCGTACCGATCGGGTTAGCTCCGTACGGAGCCGGTCCGTATCGGCGGTAATCGGGATCTCGACCCGAATATTCTGAGTAGCCGACCTGAGCTTAGCGACGAGATCGGCCTTAAAGCCGGTTGTATCCGGCGTGACCTTGACGCTTACCCGGCCGACCGATGCGTCTTCCGCCATCGTTTGTGTTCCTTAAGTAGTGAGGCCATAGAAAAAGGGCCGGTCACCCCTTTAAGGGGTGACCGACCCGAGGTCGGCGGACCTAGTCAGTGATCAGAACAACGGCGCTACCGGGTGCCCATCACTGAAACCTGCGAACTCCCGGTCCTCGGCGTAGTACCGGCCGGACTGGATACGGTCGAGGCGTTCGGCCGCCTCGAAAGGCGAAACGAGCCCGAGTGTTGCGCCGACCGATACGGGCGCAGAGTGCGGGCTGAGCGGCCCAAAGAAGCCGGTCGGGTCACGGTCCTTGTAGGCCGTGATCATCTCGGCCGCCCGTGCCATCTGTGCGCCGTCCGAGTAGTCGGCCAGCGCTGCGGCAGTAGCGAGCGGGCCGGACACCGGCGCGCCGATCAGCCCAGCGATGTCCCGGTACACGTCCAGTAGCGCCGACATACGGTCGGCGTGGTCCTTCGCTGCCCTGAGGGCTGCGGAGGCGTCGGGCGTGATGTCGAACGGGGACCGGATCTCGGTCACGTCCGGCAGCTCGGCGAGCGCTGCGGTGAACCCCGGCGCCAGCCGGTTGTAGTCGGCCACCACGGTTTCGATCAGCGAGTCACGCGACTCAGCGAACCCGGCCAGTGCGGCGGACTGGCGGAACCCACGTGCCGCGTCTTGGACGGTCTTGGACCCGACGGCGGCTGCGAGTAGGTCCACCTCGGCCAGGGCCACGAGCGCGGTCTGGAAGTCAGCCTCGGTCTTAGCGGCTGAGAGCCGCTGTACGGCGTCGGCACGGTCCGGCGTGGACGTTGCCCACCGGGCGGCCGCCAGGCCGTCCACGAGCGCGGCAGGCGGCTCTACGCCAGCGGCCCGGAGTCGGCCCGGCATGGCGGACAACCGGGTATCGATCCCGGAGATTTGATCCTTAAGCGTGATCGTTGGCACTGTCGTTCCTTACCGGCGGAAAGCCTGGTTAATAAAGTCGGCGAACTCTGCGTTCGGGTCCACGGTCGGAGCCTCAAGGCCCCGTCCTGCTGATCCGTCGTAACCGCGTGGGTAGGCGACCGGCTGTGGCTTAAGCGAGTCGAGCAGACCGGCGACCCGGTCCGCGCTAGCGGATAGTTCCTCGGGGGTCTCGCCGGTCAAGCACGTAGCAAACGCCTCGGCGTACTCACCCTCGTAGCCCTTAGCGCGGGCAAGTTCTAGCTTGCTGTCTTCCATGTGTCTTCCTTGTCAGTATCGACGATCGGGAACGGAGAGAGGATCAGCCAGCCGGTCTCGTCGTCGATCGTTTCGTTAAGCGCCCGAGGCGGCGGTGCCGCCTCACGAGTGGGCACGCTGCCCACGAGGGCCGATGGCATTGCCACCTTCCGGCGTGACTGCAATAGCGTTAGTAGCATCGGTTCTCCGGAGCGTCTCTCACAGGGACGCGTAAGGGGGTCGTAGGCCGCTCTACGGCGGCCGAACATGGCGAGCGGGTACCCGAGGTACCCCACGCCGCTAAAGAAGCTCAGAGACCGGAACGTCCAGGACGTGAGCTAGCTTCGCTAGACGGCCCGGACTAGGTACACGCCAGCCGTTCCGGTAAGCGCGGAGTTCCTCAAGGCTGAATCCGGTAAGAGCGCTAAGCGCGCTAGGTGAGCGGAGGTCGGCCTTGAGCGCGGCGGAAACCTTTAGCACGTTGCCGGGATGCGTGATCATCATGGCCTCTTAACGGCCACGATCCCGGACCGGCCGGACAACGAACGGCGGGCCGACTCGAAACCGTCCGGCCAGTCGTCGGGGACCGTCTGCTGCACCCGGAACACCAACTCCCGACGGTCGTTGTCGTCCAGGGCTAGCGCGGCTTCGACCACCTTTGCTAGTTCCATTCGCCACCGTTCCTGATCCAGTCCTGATCGACCCCGGCTAGACGCGCTAGTCGGGCCAGTCGTTCGTCGGTAGGAAACGCGATCCCCGCTCGGTATCGACGGATCATCTCGACCGAGCATCCAAGACGTCGTGCGATCTCTGTCTGTGTTGCGTTGATCCGGGCGATTGCCCGGCGTAGACCTACAGCGGCGAGCAGTGCGCCGTGATCATCCATTGTGATCCCTCTCGGTGGTGGTAGTGGCTGAGCAGAAATAAAAAAATGCGCCCCCGGACCCGAGTCCGGAGACGCGATAACAGAACTGGCGACGCGTGAGGCGTCGCTATCAACGGGACGGCCCTTAAGGGCCGCTGCCGGTAGCGGCCTCTTTGGGGGGCCGCCCGTATTGGTAAAGCTATGAAAGGTAAGAAATGTTTGGTCTAAAGCGTTTGGCCGATTTCCTTTGACCTAAGCCGTACTAGGCGACGCTTAGGCGTCGCCACGGGTCGCCCGTGAACGGGCGACGTTCGGTACGGGGACGCTTGAGGCGTCCCCTTTTACGGCGCGGCTCTTGAGAGCCGCTACGGGCGACCCTTGAGGGTCGCGGGTAGTCGGGCCGGTCAGACGACCGGCACGGCCCGGGGCGGCCCTTGAGGGGCCGCTACGGCGGTCCGTACGGAGCGACGTCATAGGGACGTCGCACGGCCGGTCAATGCCGTGCCCTCCGTTGGTTCCCGCTCTCACCTAGTCCGTGGGGGTGCGCTACGTGAGTAGCGGGTCGGATCGACTGTCAATGTGGCGTAGCTCACACTCATGGATCGACGTCGAAAGATCGCTCCGATCCCGCATTCCGGGGGAGGGGAATCGGCTCTACTCCGATCTTATGAAACCGTGTCAACCCCCCGTTACCGATGAGGCATGCATGGTGTGCAGTTAAGGGTCCAGAAGATAGACCCCTACTCATCTAACCCCCCTGGTTTTCGGGGGGGTTGAGCACTCTCCTAGTCGCTCAGCTCCGCTTCGCTTGCATTGAAGTCGAAGCCAATGGCGACCCTAAGGGAGCTGTTGGCAGGTACAGTTCTTCAAACTACTAGAGGTTCTAGAACTCCTAGAGGAGTGTCCCCGGTTTTTCAACCCTGTTGTTTTTCAGGGGGGTTAGCTCATGTACGCCGGGATGCGTGCACGGTACGTGGCCCCGTTGATCCCACGGCCGTCCGCCCGACGGCGGCCACCCTGAGCGTTATCGGTACGTTCGAGGAAACCGAGCTTTACGGCCTGTGCCATGTTAGTCCGGGCAGCTTCTTCCTTTAGCCCCGACCTCCCGGCCATGTACTCGGGCGTCAACTCCCGGTCCGCATCGCAGAACGGGATGCCCTTGCGGGCAGCCGTGATCGCGATCTCTGCTGACGCGATCATCGCCACAAGCATCGGCGACTTGCCGAGTTGGTGACTGTTGATCATCGCTCGTGTGTGGTCGTTCTGGTCGGCCGGATCACGGGTCTCTACGCCGGTCGTCGGAGGCTTACGCGGCTTGCCGGCCGCCGGGGTAGACGTGGGTACAGGCACGGCCTGTACGACCGTCACAGACGGGCTGACAGCCCCCGGACGGACGATCCGGCGGGACTTGACGCTCTCGCCGTCCCACTCGACCTCGACCAGACCGACCTCGATCATGTACTCGCCAGCCGCACGGCACGCGTCGGACGACGCGGCGTAGTCCATCTCCTCGGCGATCCGGGCACCGTCTAGGTCGGCCGGTAGATACCCGTCCGCGTCGGCCCGGGAGTCGAGCAGTCCGGCAACGGTCGCCAGCGTGGCCGACCACCGCGCCGACGGCTCGGCCGTCGACTCCGTGTAGGCGACCACTACGGCATCGGCGTAGGTCGTGGTCACTGGTCGGCACCGGCCGCTAGTCGGATAACCCGACCGAACGCCGCACGCGACGTGTAGAACTGTCCGTCCTCATCGGTCTCGATCGGCAGATCGAGCGCCTTAAGCAACGGGACCAGATCCCTAAGCCTGGTGTTGGTCGCCTTTACAAGGTGCCAAAGCGGAAGGTTATCGTCGTTAATGTAGTGAGACACTGTTTCCTTCTATCTGTTCCCGACCGGCCCTACGCCGGTCGGTGGTTGTCGGTCCTCTCAACGGCAGGCCGACGGCCCGCCGGTCTTACCTAACGCAATCGTGCGGCTCGGAATCTCCGGGACATTCCGCCCATAGCCAGTACGTCTCAAGCTCTGCACGGCAACGCCACATCGTGTCGTCGTCGTGCGTCTCGGCCTGGATCATCGCCCGGCAGTGCTTCCCGATCCGGTCGTACGCCGCCATGAGCGGCGAGTAGTCCGAGCCGGAAAGAACGACCGACTTGTAGACCATCGCCCGCCGGTCCGGCGTGCCGGGGAACTGATCGATCGTGAACAGCAGGAACCCGGGGTCGACCACCGAATGCTCAGTCCAGAAGCTCACTTGGAACGGCCCGCATTCTGTCGAGCCGTGACGGCATCGCCGGTCGGGTCGCCCCGGTTAAGGTCGGTCAGGCTCTTAGGCTCGATCGGGGGGTCCTCTGGATCGATCGGCGCCAACTCCGATTCGGGGTCGAACGGCTCTACGTACCCGGCCTCCCACGGCAACGGCCCGGCCGGGCCGTGGACGGCCAGCGGGACAGCGTTAGCGGACCCATGACGGTGCATCCGCCCTTGTAGATCGTCAGCTTGTACGTGCCGATAGTTGGGGCCGCAGTACAGCCGCACTCCGTCGGTCAGTAGCAATGCCCGGCGTTGTGCCGGGTCGGTCATCCCGCCGTAGACCTCGGCGTAAGAACGGCCGGTCGGTTCTTCGATCCATTCGTCTGCACGGTGCGGGAGTGCTTCGAGCGCCCGCCGCTGACCGGTAAGTGCGACCAGCCGTTCGCGGTACTCAGCGTCTCCCCCGTCATAGTCGTACAGACCGAGGTCTTTCTCTTCGCGAACCTCTTTAAGGTTCGTGATGACCCGTTCAAGCTCTTTAGTGTGATCCTCGCCCGGCACAAACCGCCGCGTAACCTCGGGCACCTCGGCCAGATCGGTCTCGACGTACGAGTCTATCCATCGGTGAAGTTCGTCAGCCTTGAAAGTGTGCCCGGCACACCTCGGCTTACTGGCGTCTTTGATGCACCGGTAATACTCGTACGTCCGGGTCTCGCCGTTCTTAAGCGTCGCAGTGTTCACAACCCGATAGAGCCGGGACTGACACCCGGCGCAGTAGACGATCCCGAGCAGCGGTGCCGCACCGTGGTTGCGTTCTTTGGTCCTGGACCGCTCGGTGAGCCGGGCCTGAATCCCGCCCCAGTCATCGTCTGAGAACAGCGGATCGGCCATACGGACAGGCATTCCGTCCGCGCCACGCGCCACGGTCCGATCCTTGACCGTCCGGCCGGTGACCTTTAGTCCCATCGTTGCCGGGGACCGGAGGATCTTCCCGAGCGACGACTGCTCCCAGTTGGTAGACGCAGCCTTACGCCGCTTCGACTTCTCTTTACGGTCGGTCCCCTCTTGGGCCGCCGCGACATAAGCGGCCGGGGTCGGGTGACCAGCAGCGGTAAGAGCGTCCGCTACCTCCCACATCGACATTCCGGCCAGGACCATCCGTCCGGCCTCCTGGACGACCAGACTCGACACGGGATCGACCGCCAGGCGCTTACCACCGCCAGGCTTAGGAACGACCTTGTAGCCGTAAGGCGGTTGACCACCGGCCCATCGGTCGGTGGTCTTTAGCTTCTTGTGAGACCCCTTGGTGCGGGACCGGATTCGCCGCAGTTCCATCTCGCCGAACAGAGATGCGAGGAACAGAAAGAACTTGGACATCATCGCTTCGATCGAATCCGTGTCCTTTGTGTAGTCGCACACGATCCCGTCATCGGCAAACACGATGATCTTTCGGTTCTTCTCTGCCCACTTCACGACGTCGGCGCAGTCGCTCGCAGACCGGAACGCCCGGTCGACCTTCGCAAAGATCATCGCGTCCCACTCGCCCGACCGGGCACCGAGCCACGGACCGAGGTCCGGCCGGTCCCAGGGACCGACCGTGGCCGACACGTCCAGGTCTTCGAAGTAGCCGACCGGCGTCCAGCCATGGGCGGCTGCATACCGCTCGCCGGACTCGCGCTGAACCTCGGGACTGACCTTGCCGTCTCGCATGACCGAAACGCGTGCGCCGATGACGGCGCGGGCCGTGGTTATCATCGGGCACTCATGCCCTGATTGTCGCGGTTGTCCGGTGCGGGATTACACCCGCGTAGCCACGCCTTAGCGGCGGACCGATCGATCACCGGAGGGGCAGCACCGTCCGTGCAGAGAGTGCACACGACGTCCAGCCGGACGCCGTGGTGACAAACAGGATCTCCGACCAGGATGGCCAGGAAGAGCAGACCGAACATGTGGGTCTCCGTTGTGTAAATCTGGAGACATCCGCCAGCCGGTGTCGTTGTCGAACGCGCGGCCGCGGTAGGACCACCACGAGTACGGCCCGTCGACGGCGGGGTGCTGCGCGCGCACGACGTCCACCCACCCGGCGTCGAACAGCCCGGCCAGCCACGCGCGCTCGTGCGGCAGGAACCCCGAGTTCTTCACGTTGCCGCGCCAGTTGCGGATGTCGGCCTCGGCGGGGGCGATGTTCCAGTCGCCGCACACCAGCACCTCGCGGTCCTCGGTGGCGGCCTTGGCCCGGCGCTCGTGCAGGTAGGGCGCGAAGAGGGCGAGGAAGCGGTCCTTCTCGTCCTGCTTCGGGGTGCCGACGGTGCCGTTGGGCAGGTAGAGCGAGGCGACGGTGAGCCCGGGAATGTCGACCTCGAGGTAGCGGCCCGACCCGTCGAACTCACCCCCGCGGTGAGACTGCGGAGCGGGCGTCGGCGCGTCGCCGATGCCGACGCGGACCGCCTCCGGCGCGACCCGGGTCAGGACGCCGACCCCGTTGCGCCCCTTGGCCGTGGTGCACGGTGCGTAGGAGAGGTGCCAGCCGTCGAACAGCCCGTCGGGGATCTCCCCGGGCTGCGCGCGGGTCTCCTGCACGCAGACGACGTCGGCCGGGGTGGTGGCCAGCCACGCGGCGAAACCCTTGGCCGCGGCCGCCCGCACCCCGTTGACGTTGACCGAGCTCACGGTGGTGACGGGACCATCGGGGATCACCAGGGCAGGGTGCCTCAGCTGCAGGTGGAACCGACGATCGGGGTAACGTACTGGTCGAACACCCAGCCTCCGTCCTTCAGCTGCCGGAACCCGGTGGTGACCGTGGTGGTGCCGTCGAGGGTGGCGCCCTGGGTGAGCACCTGCAGCGACTCGGACTGGTTGCTCGGGCCCGAACGCACGTTGAGCTGCGACGCCGTGACCCGGAGCTCGCAACCGCCGGAGGAGCCGGTGACGGCGCCGAGGCCGCCGCGGTCGATCACCGCGAGGAGCGCCAGCGCCAGCCCGAGGATGATGACCATCGGCCAGCCCTTGAGCTTCGGCCTGGAGAGCGTGAGTTTGGGCTTGGCCATGGCGAAGGTCTCCCGGAGAGGTTCGGTCCACCCACGGTAGCGGAGCCCTCAAGGGATAGCGTGGGAGACGACGAAAACGGATCACGAGTCGACAGGCAGGGCCGAAGCAACGATGAAGGTCATCTACACCTACACCGACGAGGCGCCGGCGCTGGCGACGCACTCGCTCCTCCCCGTGATCGAGGCCTTCGCCGGCAAGGCGGGCGTCGACGTCGAGACGCGCGACATCTCGCTGGCCGCGCGCATCCTCGCGCAGTTCGGCCTCGCCGACGACGCGCTGGCCGAGCTGGGCGAGCTGGCCACCACGCCCGAGGTCAACATCATCAAGCTGCCCAACGTCAGCGCGTCGATCCCGCAGCTCAAGGCCGCGATCGCCGAACTGCAGAAGGCCGGCCACGCGATCCCGGACTACCCGGAGGACGCCGCCGCCGATCCTGAGGCGCGCGCCAAGTACGACGCCGTCAAGGGCAGCGCGGTCAACCCCGTGCTGCGCGAGGGCAACTCCGACCGCCGCGCCCCCGCCTCCGTGAAGGGCTTCGCGAAGAAGCACCCCCACTCGATGGGCGCGTGGTCGAAGGACACGAAGTCCCACGTCACCACGATGAGCGACGGCGACTTCCGGCACTCGGAGACCTCCGTCACGCTCGACGCCCCGGCCGAGCTGCGCATCGAGCACCTGGCCGCCGACGGCACCCGCACGGTGCTGAAGAAGTCGCTGCCCGTGCTGGCCGGCGAGATCGTCGACGGCTCGGTGATGCGCAAGGCCGCCCTCGACGCGTTCCTCGCCGAGCAGATCGCCGACGCCAAGGCGCAGGGCGTGCTGTTCTCGGTGCACCTCAAGGCCACGATGATGAAGATCTCCGACCCGATCATCTTCGGCCACGCGGTGAGGCAGTTCTTCCCGACCGTGTTCGCCGAGTACGGCGCCGACCTCGCGTCCGTCGGGGCCGACCCCAACGACGGGCTCGCCAGCGTGCTCACCGCGCTGGGCAAGCTGCCCGCCGACAAGCGCGAGGCCATCGAGAAGGCCATCACGGCCGGCTACGAGACCGGTCCGTCGCTCGCGATGGTCGACTCCGGCAAGGGCATCACCAACCTGCACGTGCCCAGCGACGTGATCATCGACGCGTCGATGCCGGCCGCGATCCGCACGTCGGGTCAGATGTGGAACGCCCAGGACGCGTTGCAGGACACCAAGTTCGTCATCCCCGACTCGTCCTACGCGGCGCTCTACGCCGAGACCGTCGACTTCTGCCGCGAGAACGGCGCGTTCGACCCCACCACGATGGGCACCACGCCCAACGTCGGGCTGATGGCGCAGAAGGCCGAGGAGTACGGCAGCCACGACAAGACGTTCGAGATCAGCGCGGCCGGGAAGGTCCAGGTCGTGGACGCGGCCGACGGCCGTGTGCTGCTTTCCCACGACGTCGAGCCCGGCGACATCTGGCGGGCCTGCCAGACCAAGGACGCGCCCGTCCGCAACTGGGTGGAGCTGGCCGTCTCCCGCGCCCGCGCCACCGGCGCCCCGGCCGTCTTCTGGCTGGACGAGACCCGCGCGCACGACGCCGAGGTGCTCAAGAAGGTCCGGGCGCAGCTCGCCGAGCTGGACACCGACGGCCTGACCATCGAGATCATGGACGTCGCCGCGGCCACGAGGTACACGCTGGCCCGCGCGAAGGCCGGCGAGGACACCATCTCCGTCACCGGCAACGTGCTGCGCGACTACCTCACCGACCTGTTCCCGATCATGGAGCTGGGCACGAGCGCCAAGATGCTCTCGATCGTCCCGCTGATGAACGGCGGCGGACTGTTCGAGACCGGCGCCGGTGGCTCGGCGCCCAAGCACGTGCAGCAGCTGGTACGCGAGAACCACCTGCGGTGGGACTCCCTCGGCGAGTTCCTGGCGCTGGCCGTCTCGCTGGAGTTCCTGGCCGACAAGACCGGCAACCCGCAGGCGAAGATCCTGGGTCGGGCCCTCGACGACGCCACCGGCACACTGCTGGAGACCGGGAAGTCGCCCTCGCGCAAGGTCGGCGAGATCGACAACCGCGGCAGCCACTTCTACCTGGCGCTCTACTGGGCCCGGGCGCTGGCGGCGCAGACCGAGGACGCGGAGCTGGCGAAGACCTTCGCCCCGCTGGCGGAGCAGCTGGCCGCCGACGAGGAGAAGATCGTCGGCGAGCTGGTGGGCGTACAGGGTTCGCCCGTGGAGCTCGGCGGCTACTACTTCGTGGACAAGGCGAAGACCGACGAGATCATGCGGCCCTCCGCCACCCTCAACGCGGTGATCGCGGAGTTCTAGACCGCAGCTTCGCTGCTCGTGCGCGGAAATCAGTGCCCTGGCACTGATTTCCGCGCACGACCCTGCCGGGGCCGGAACAGCTGTTCCCAGCAGCCGGAGCGGCGCAGCAGCAGGTGGGTGGGCACCTGCAGGATCACGGTCGTCGCCAGCGTCAGCGCCGTGTCCAGCGCCGGCACCGTCGACACCGGCAGGGTGGAGGCCATCACCACCCGCAGCCCGGCGTCCACGGTGAGCAGGGCCCCCCACATCACCGTGATCTCGCGCCACGCCCGCCGGAAGCGCGCGTTCGTCTCCCACAGCTCGTCCATCACGGCGACACGGCGCGGCAGCAGCGCGCGGGTCACCTCGAAGCACATCGGACGCGCGGACCAGAGCGTCACCAGCGTGTAGAGCGCGAGCGGCGCACTCAGCCACGCGCCCCGGGCCAGCAGCTCACGCGGGCTGCCGCCGACCAGCGACCCCGCGAGCCCGACCACCATCGACAGCACGACGGCCAGCGCGAGCACCTCCACGCGACGCCTGCGCAGCGCCGTCACGACCACGGTGAGCGCGGGTGGCACCCCGCCGGCCGCGAGCGCCACCACGTCGTCGACGCCGCACGCGTGCAGCACGTAGTAGACGACGAGCGGGGCGGCGAGGTCGACGACGAGGGTGCGCATGACCGGAGGGTCCGGCCGCGGCTCCGGCGCGGCATCGGCGCGGAGTCGTGGGCGCTCCGACTTTCGTCGATGTCGGTGGACCGGCCGGCGCCCTACGCTCGCCCCGTGCCCCGCACCATCCCGCTCGCGGTGACCGCCGGTGTCGTGGTGGCCGTCGCGGCGCTGCAGGCGGCCACCTACGTCGGCCGCCCCGGCACCGGAGCGGTGGACGTCGGGGTCGCGGTGGTCGCCCTCGTCCTGGTGCCCGTCCTGCTGAAACGGCCCGTGATCGGCGCGGTCGCGCTGGCGGTGCTGGCCGCGTTCTCCCCGCTCGCCACCCCGCCCGCCACGATCGGCACGCTGCACGTGGCCCGGCGCCGCCCGCTCGGCACGGCCCTCGCGGTGGGCGCGGTCGGTGTCGCCGCGCACGCGGTGCAGGGGCTCCTGCGGCCGATCCCCGGCCTGCCCTACGGCTGGTTCCTCGTGCTGGACGTCCTGGCGCACGCGGCGCTGGTGGCGTGGGGTGCGCTCACGCGGTCCCGGGCCGCACTGCTGGAGTCGCTGCGGGAGCGGGCGCGCCGCGCCGAGGCGGAGCAGACCGAGCGGGTGGCGGCCGCGCGCGTCCACGAGCGCACCCGGATCGCCCGCGAGATGCACGATGTGCTCGCCCACCGGTTGTCGCTGGTGGCGGCGTCGGCGGGGGCGCTGGAGTACCGGCCGGACGCCCCACCGGAGCAGGTGGCGCGGGCGGCCGGCGTCGTCCGGGCCGGGGTGCACCAGGCCCTGGAGGAGTTGCGCGAGGTGATCGGCGTGCTGCGCGCCGACGAGCCAGAGCCGCAACGCCCCCAGCCCGTGCTCGCCGACGTCACCGCGCTCGTGGCGGAGTCGCGCGAGGCCGGCACCACCGTGCGGTTCGAGGACCGCGTCACCGAACCCGCCGCCGTGCCGGACGCGCTGGGCCGCACCGCCTACCGGGTGGTGCAGGAGGCGCTGACCAACGCCCGCAGGCACGCGCCCGGCGCGTCCGTCCTGGTCCGCGTGAACGGCGAACGGGGCGGCCGGCTGGTGATCGAGGTCCGCAACGACCTGGTGGGCGGCGCACCGGGCCCGCCCGGCAACGGCCTCGTCGGGCTCGCCGAACGCGCCGCGCTCGCCGGCGGGCGGCTCGAGCACTCCACGGTGGCGGGCCAGTTCCGGCTGCACGCCGCACTACCGTGGCCCGCATGAGCGATCGGGTGCGCGTCCTCGTCGTGGACGACGACCCGATGGTGCGCGGCGCGCTCACGATGATGCTCGACGGCGCCGAGGGCATCGCGATCGTCGGGGAGGCCGCCGACGGCGACGAGGTGCCCGCGCTGGTCGACGCCCACGCGCCCCACGTCGTGCTGATGGACCTGCGGATGCCCCGCGTCGACGGCATCGTCGCCACGCGCCGGCTGCGGGCCCGCCCCCGCCCGCCGGAGGTGATCGTCCTGACCACCTTCGACTCCGACGAGAACGTGCTGCGCGCGCTGCGCGCCGGGGCGGGCGGCTTCCTGCTCAAGGACACCCCGCCGCCCCGCATCGTCGAGGCGATCCTGCGCGTGGCGGCGGGAGACCCGATCCTGTCGCCCGGCATCACGCGCCGGTTGATGGACCGGGTCACCGCGGACTCCGGTGCGCTCGACCGGGCCCGCGCCGCCCTGGGCGCGCTGAGTCCGCGCGAGCACGAGGTGGCGATCGAGGTGGCCCGCGGCAGCTCGAACGCCGAGATCGCCACCGCCCTCGGGATGACGGTGGCGTCGGTCAAGGCCCACATGACGCACGTGTTCACCAAGCTCGCACTGGACAACCGGACGCAGGTGGCGCTGCTCGTGCACGACGCCGATCTCGTCTGAGAAACCCATTGCGCCGCGCCGTAGCGCGGCCCGACGTGCTCTCTCCCTACCCGGAACTGGTGGCCGCCGGGTTCCGGCGGTACGCGAGCTATCGGAAGGCGGCGCTCGCCGGGTGTCCACGAACGTCGTGTTCGGGCTGCTGCGGGCCGCCGTGCTCACCGCCGTGCTGGCCGAGCGGGGCACCGTGGCGGACGTGACCGTCGAGGCCCAGGGCCGCGGCAGCGGCTGGAGTTCACCTCCTCCACCACCGCGGCCGAGCTCATCGCCTGCGTCGCGCGCCGCGTGGAGCTGCGCGACGTCGGCGTCGACGAGCCGTCGATCGAGGACCTCGTCCGGACGCTCTACGCGACCTGAGTCGCCGCGACCCCCGGGATCGCACCGCTGCGGAACGCCTCGACGAACAGGGCGTGGTCCTCGCGGACCTGCGCGGCGTAGGCGTGCGCGAAGTCCACCACCCAGGCCGCGAACTCGTCCTCGCGCCCGGCCGTGATCCCCGCGATCGCCTCCTCGGTGCTGAACGGCACCAGCGTGTGGTCGGCGTCGGCGTCGGCCACGCAGTGCACCTTCGCCGTGGCGCGGCCCAGGTACTCCACCACCGGCGCGATGTCGGTGGGCTCGGTGAGCTCCGACCAGTCCAGGTCGGCCTCGTACGGCGACACCTCGCTCACCACGTAGCCGACGCCGTCGAGGTCGGTCCAGCCCAGCATGGGGTCGGCGTGGGCCTGCAGCGCCCGCTGCGAGACCGCCGTGCGGTGGCCGTGGTGACGGAACGCGCCCGCGACGGCCGGGTCGTCCACCACCCGCGACGGCGCAGCGACGTTGCCCTGCTTCATCGACAGCACCACGTCGTTGTCGAGCGCCTGGTTGAAGCCCTCCACCAGCGCCGTGTACGCGGGCAGCCCGGCGCTGCCGATGCCGAACCCGGAGCGCCCGGCCACGTCCTTGACCCGGTAGGTCACCCCGCGCAGCCGCCTGTGCTCCGGGATCGAGGACACGTAGCGCTCGAATGCGTCGACGACCTTCGCCCGCTCGTCGTCGTCGAGGCGGCGGATGCCGGACATGTCGCGCAGCACGCGGTCGTAGCCCTCGGTCTCGGTGATGCCGTCGAGCAGCGCGACGCGGGTGCGCAGCTTGGCCCGCGACAGCACCTCGTGCACGACCCCCTCGGTGGTGTCGAGCCGCAGCGAGAACGACCGGTCGTCGGAGGTCCCGACGAACACCCGCACCTGGTCGAGGTAGGCACGGACGAACCGCTCGACGATCGTCGTGATGTCGTCGTCGGAGATCGCCTTGCGCCAGCCCAGCAGCGCCATGCTGGCCGCGAAGCGCAGGACGTCCCAGGTGAAGTGGCCGACGTAGGCCTCGTCGAAGTCGTTGACGTCGAAGATCAGGACGCCGTCGCCGTCCATGTAGGTGCCGAAGTTCTCGGCGTGCAGGTCGCCCTGGATCCACACGCGGCTCGTGCGCTCGTCGGCCCAGGGATCCTCGCGGCCGGCCACGTCGGCGTAGAACAGGCAGGCGCTGCCCCGGTAGAACGCGAACGGGTCGGCCGCCATCTTGCGGAACTTCACGCGGAACGCGGCGGGGTCGGCCGTCATCAGGTCGGCGAACGCGTCGACGAGCGTGTCGACGATCCGGGCAGAGCGGTCCTCAGCGGTCATACACCCGATAGTGCACTATCCGGCGGAGAGCGAGCCCCTGGTGATCTGCAGGGCCAGCACCATCATCACGACGCCGAAACCGCTGTAGCAGAGCACGTCCACCGCGCGGCTGCGGATGGCCAGCAGGCCCACCCGGTCGAGCGGGACCACCATCCGCAGCAACGCCGCCACCAGCAGCGCACCGCCCAGCAGCACCGCACCCTTGCGCCAGTGCTGGGTGATCACGAGCCCCATCCCGGCCAGTGCGATGGCCACCACGAGGGAGGCGGGCAACGCGGCCGGGACGCGGGAGCGGAGATCAGCCACTGCCGTTCCGTTCGGTATCGATGCTCACTCCGACAAGCTCCGTTCGGTATCGATGCTCACTCCGACAAGCTCCGTTCGGTATCGATGCTCACTCCGACAAGCTCCGTTCGGTATCGATGCTCACTCCGACAAGCTCCGTTCGGCTGCCTCCACCACGTTCGTGAGCAGCATCGCGCGTGTCATCGGGCCCACCCCGCCGGGCATCGGGGCGAGCTTGCCGGCCACCTCGACCACCTCGGGGGCGACGTCGCCGACGATGCCGAGGTCGGTGCGCGTCAGGCCCACGTCGAGGACGGTGGCGCCGGGCCGCACCATGTCGGCGGTGATCAGCCCCTGCACCCCGGCCGCGGCGACGACGACGTCGGCGCGGCGTACCTCCTCGGCGAGGTCGCGCGTGCCGGTGTGGCACAGCGTCACGGTGGCGTTCTCGGCACGCCGGGTGAGCAGCAGCCCCAGCGGACGCCCGACCGTCACCCCGCGGCCGACGATGGTGACCCGCGCGCCGGCCAGCTCCACGTCGTAGCGGCGGCACAGCTCGACGATGCCGCGCGGGGTGCAGGGCAGCGGCCCCGGCTCGCCCAGCACGAGCCGGCCCAGGCTCACCGGGTGCAGGCCGTCGGCGTCCTTGTTCGGGTCGATGCGCTCCAGCGCCGCGCCCGCGTCGAGGCCCTTCGGCAGCGGCAGCTGGACGATGAACCCGGTGCACGACGGGTCGGCGTTGAGCTCGTCGATGGCCGCCTCGACCTGCGCCTGCGTGGCGTCGGCGGGCAGCTCCTTCTGGATCGACGTGATGCCGACCTTCGCGCAGTCGCGGTGCTTGCCGCGCACGTAGGAGTGCGACCCCGGGTCGTCGCCGACGAGCAGGGTACCCAGGCCCGGCGTCGCCCCGGCGGCCGTGAGCTTCTCCACCCGCCCCGTGAGCTCCCCGAGGATCTCGTTCAGCGTCGCCTTGCCGTCCATCACCGTCGCAGTCACGGCCCCCATCCTCTCAGCCCGCCCGAACCCTCCCCCCACCCCTGCGAGTCGGCGGCTCCCCGCGCGCGAGTCGGCGGTTCCGGGTGGCCGTCCCCGGGCGACGGGCGGCGCGACCGCTGTCGGGAACCTGCCGACTCGCGCGCCCACAACCGCCGGCTCGCGCGCCCACAACCGCCGACTCGCGCGCTCGAAAGCGCCGACTCGCGGGGGTCAGGCGATGTGGAGGCCGTGGGCCGCGGCGAAGGCCAGCGCCTGCTCCGCGTCGACCGTCGCGCCGGTGAGCCGCGCCTGCACCAGGCCGTCCGCGCCGATGCGGGCGCCGCGCAGGTCGGAGTCCTCCAACCGGGTGCGCAACAACCGGGCCCCGGCCAGGTCGGCGCCGCGCAGATCGACCTCCCGCAGGTCGGCCTCCACCAGGTTCGCCTCCCGCATGCGCAGCCCCGAGAGGTCGGTCTTGCGGAGGTCGGCACGGCCCAGCGCGACGAGGGTGAGGTCGCAGTCGGTGAGCGTGATCGGGCGCAGCCGGCAGTCGATCAGGCTCGACCCGAGCAGCGAGCACCCGCGGAACTCCGACCCGCCCAGGGTCGCGTTCCGGACCGTGCACGTGCGGAACGCCGTGCCCCGGTGGACCGAGTTTCCGAGATCGGCTCCGGTGAAGTCGCACTCGTCGAAAGAGCACGATTCGGTAACGAGCCCCCGGAGATCGGAATCGAGAAAGTTGCACCTCAGGAAACGCCGCCGGATCCAGGGATTCTCACCGGCTGATAATTCAGAAAGATCAAGGTCCACATACTCGGCGTCGTCGTCCACCTGGGCAGCGTGCCATCCCGGTAGAGGGTCGATCCGGCCCGATCGGGCAGGTTCCCCTGCCGTGTGATCGCGCGCACAATGTCGACCATCCGGCGTAGCAGCCGGTCCCGCTGTCTCAACGAGGAGCCCGTTCATGAGCGTGGAGAGCGACGTCCAGTCTGGGGCACACGCCTCGGCCGAACCTGCTGCCGCGGCACCCGTAGCCAACCCGGCGCTGCTCGGATTGGCCACCTTCCTGCCCGGCGCCATCAGCCTCGGACTCTGGCTGGTCGGCTACCTGCCCGCCGCGTCGGTCGGTGGCATCGTCCCGGCGGTCGTGTTCTCGTCCGGCCTGTTCCTGCTGGTCTCGACCGTGTGGTGCAGCCGTATCGGCAACGGCCTGGTGGGCGCGATCTTCGGCATCTTCTCGGCGTTCTGGCTGAGCCTGGGCGTGCTGCTCGCCGCGGAGACCAACGGCTGGCTCGGCCTCACGGCCACCACCGGTGAGTTGCCGACCTACCTGATCTCGTGGCTCGTCGTCTTCGTCGCGCTGACGCTGGCGACGCTGCGCCTGCCGCTGGCCTTCACGGCGGGCTTCCTGTTCGTCGACATCGCGGTCGCGCTGGTGCTGGCGTTCGCCCTCTCCGGCACGGCCATCTACTCGACGCTGGCCGGCATCGCCGTCTTCGTCTTCTGCGCGATCTTCGCCTACATCTGGTTCGACGGGGTGGGCCAGGAGCTCGGCGGCAAGGCGATGGCCATGGGCAGCCCGATGCAGAAGTAGCTCTGCTCCTTTCCGAACGCCCTGCCGCATCCGCGGTGGGGCGTTCGGCATTTCAGCGGAAGTCGCGGGACGTCACCGGCACCGCCAGCACCAGCTTCTGCAGACGGTCGGCCACCAGGTTCAGCACGCCCTCCGGGCTGCGCTCCAGCCGCCCCCGGACGAGCAGCGCGGCACTGCCGATCGCCACGGTGCGGTAGCGCGCCCACAGCCCCTCCGAGCAGGTGACGTTGAGCATGCCGCTCTCGTCCTCGAGGTTGACGAACGTGACGCCCTTGGCGGTGGCGGGCCGTTGCCGGTGGGTGACGAGCCCGCCCACGAGCACGCGGGGCGGCCGCAGCTCGGGATCGCTCGGGGCATCGAGCGACGCGAGCCGGTCGATGCGGACCGCACCCAGGCCGTCCAGCTGCGCGCGCAGGTGCTGCATCGGGTGGCTGTCGGGCGAGACGCCGGTGGCCCAGACGTCGGCGACGGTGAGCTCGGCCGCGGTGAGCCCGGGCAGCGCGGGCGCGTCGAGACCGACGGCGGTGCCGGGCAGGTGCTCCGACCGCACCGACGCCACCACCCCGGCCGCCCAGAGCGCCGACCGGCGGTCCACTCCGAAGCACCCGAACGCACCGGCCGTGGCCAGCGCCTCGGCCTGCGGCACGGTGAGCCGGACGCGGCGGGCGAGGTCGGCGAGGTCGCGGAAGGGGCCGTGCCCGTCGCGCTCGGCGTCGATGCTCTCGGCCAGATCCAGCCCGACGCCGCGCACCTCGGCGAGCCCGAGGCGGATCGCCTGCCCGCCCTCGCTGAGCGCGTCGGCCTGCAGGATCGCCTCGGCCCGTCCGTGGTTGACGTCCGGACCGCGCGCGAGCACCCCGTGCCGGCGGGCGTCGGCCACCAGCGACTGCGGCGAGTAGAAGCCCATCGGCTGGGAGTTGAGCAGGGCCACGCAGAACGCGGCGGGGTGGTAGAGCTTGAACCAGGCGCTGTAGAACACCAGCGCCGCGAAGCTGATCGAGTGGCTCTCCGGGAAGCCGAAGTTGGCGAACGCCAGCATCTTGCCGAAGATCCTGACCGCCTCGTCGTCGGGCACGCCGCGCTCCGCCGCACCGTCGAGGAACCGCCCGCGCAGGGCGCGCATCTTCTCCTCCGACCGTTTGGAGCCCATGGCCCGGCGCAGCTCGTCGGCGTCGGACGGGCTGAACCCGCCCACGTCCACGGCGATCTGCATGAGCTGCTCCTGGAACAGCGGCACGCCGAGCGTCTTCTCCAGGGCGTTCTTCAGCAGGGGGTGGTCGTGCTCCCACGGGGCGCCGTGGCGGCGCTGGATGTAGGGGTGGACCGAGCCGCCCTGGATGGGACCGGGCCGGATCAGCGCGACCTCCACCACCAGGTCGTAGAACCTCGTCGGGCGCAGCCGGGGCAGGGTGGCCATCTGCGCGCGGGACTCCACCTGGAACACACCCACCGAGTCGGCGCGGCAGAGCATCTCGTAGACGGCGGGGTCGTGCTCCCCCAGCTCGTGCAGCTCGATCTTCTTCCCCGTGTACGAGGCGACGAGGTCGATCATCATGTGCAGCGCGGTGAGCATGCCCAGCCCGAGCAGGTCGAACTTGACCAGCCCCGCGGACGCGCAGTCGTCCTTGTCCCACTGCACGACCGTGCGGTTCTCCATCCGCGCCCACTCCACCGGCACCACCTCGGAGACCGGGCGGTCGCAGATGACCATGCCGCCGGAGTGGATGCCGAGGTGGCGGGGGAAGCCGAGCAGCTGGGTGGCCAGCTCGCTGACCTGGTCGGGCATCCCGTCCACGACCGGTGCCGCTGTGCCGATGACCGCTCCGCCTGCGGTCCGCGGTGGCCAGCGCTCCACCCGCTTGCTCCACGCGTCCTGCTGGCCCGGGGAGAACCCCAGCGCCTTGGCGACGTCGCGCACCGCCGAGCGCGGCCGGTAGGTGATCACGTTGGCCACCTGGGCCGCGCAGCCGCGCCCGTAGGCGTCGTAGACGTACTGGATGACCTCCTCGCGGCGCCCCGACTCGATGTCGAGGTCGATGTCGGGGTAGCCGTCGCGGTCCGGGGACAGGAACCGCTCGAACAGCAGCCCGTGGCGCACGGCGTCGACGTTGGTGATGCCCAGGGCGTAGCAGACCGCGGAGTTGGCCGCCGACCCCCGGCCCTGGCAGAGGATGTCCTCCCGGCGGCAGAACTCGACGATGTCGTGCACGATCAGGAAGTAGCCGGAGAAACCCTTGTGCTCGATGATCGCCATCTCGTGGTCCACCATCGCGACGGCGTCGGGCCGTTCGGCCTCGCTGCCGTAGCGCCGGATCCGGCCGCACGCCACGAGCTCCCGCAGGTGCGCCTGCGCGGTGCGACCCGGCGCCTCGAACGACGGCAGCTCCGGCGCCACCAGCTTCAGCTCGAACGCCAGCTCCCGGCCCAGATCCGCCGCCTTCGCGACGGCGCCGGGGTAACGGCCGTCGAACCGGGCCGCCATCTCCGCCCCCGAGCGCAGGTGCGCGGTGCCCGCGGCGGGCAGCCAGCCGTCGGCGTCGTCGAGGCTGCGCCGCGCCCGCACCGCGGCCAGCGCCGTGGCCAGCGGGAACCGGGCCGCGGTGGCGTAGTGGGCGGCGGTGGACGCGATCACCGGGAGGCCGGCGTCGCGGGCCAGCGCGGCGAGGGCGTCGTTGCGTTCGGTGTCGGTGGGCAGGCCGGCGTGGGTGAGCTCGACGGCCACGTGGTCGGCGCCGAACCGGTCGCGCAGCCACCGCAGCTCCCCGGCGGGATCACCCCCGGCGGCCAGCGCCTGGCGGACCGCACCCTTGCGGCAGCCGGTGAGCGCGAGCACGTGCCCCGCCGTCTCCCCGACGACCTCGTCGAGGTCGTAGACCGGGCGTCCCTTCTCCAGCCCGCGCAGCTGGGCGGCGCTGATCACGCGGCACAGCGCGCGGTAGCCGACGGGATCGCGGGCGAGCAGCAGCAGGTGGGTGCCCTCGGGATCGGCCACCCCGTTCTGCGGCGCGGTGAGCCCCAGTGACAGCTCGGCCCCGAACACCGTGGCGATGCCCAGCTCCCGCGCGGCGTCGGCGAACCGGACCACCCCGTACATGCCGTCGTGGTCGGTGAGCGCGACGGCGTCCAGGCCCAGCCGGTAGGCCTGCTCCACCAGCTCCTCGGGGTGGCTCGCGCCGTCGAGGAAGCTGAAGTTGGAGTGGCAGTGCAGCTCGGCGAAGGGGACCCGGCTGGTCGGTTCGACCAGCGGCGGCGGCTCGTAGGGGCCGCGCTTGCGCGACCAGGCCGGGCTGTCACCGCCGTCGGCCTCTCCCAACCGCCGGAGGCGGCTCCGTGTCTCAGCGCCGGTCAGGCTGGAGCCGTCACGCGGGCGCCCGGACAGCGCCGCTTCCAGCTCGCTCCACGGTACGTCCGGGTTGCTCCAGCCCACTCACACAGTCGAACACACGTTCGACGTCAACTCAACTCTCGTCGTGCACCTGGACCTGGTCGCCGACCTTCAGGTAGTCGTAGAACGACCGGGAGTCGGTCATCGACAGGTGCACGCAGCCGGCCGAGAAGTTCTTCAGGCTGCCCTCGTGGAACGCCACGCCTCCCTTGGTGAAGAACACGGAGTTGGGCATCTTGGCACCCGCGAACTCCTTGCTGACGTGGTTCTTGTCCTTCCACAGCACCGAGAACGTGCCCACCGGGGTGGGCTCGTCGGCGGAGCCGGGCATCATCGGCACCGGCCCGCCGATGACCTTGCCGCCCGAGATCAGCCACGCCTGGTGGCTGGCCAGATCGACGCACGCCTTCGCCGTGACGGTGCACGGCGTGCCGTCCACCAGCTGCGCGTCCCCGGCCGGAGCGGCCGGGGCCGGCGCCGTCGCGGGAGCCGCCAGCGCCGACGGCCCTCCCAGCAGCGTGCCCGCGCCGACCGCTGCCATCGCCGCCGCCACACCCGCTGTGCGCCCCAGGTGTGACTGCTTCCTGTGCTTACCCATGACCCTACGGACGTGTCCGAACGCCCCGGGTTGCCCGGCCACACCGCACGATCGACCGGGTCGCACGATTCGTCCGGAACCCGGAGGTGATCTATCTCATACCGAGGCCGGGAGGTGCTCCGCGAGCATCCGCAGCAGCACCGCCTTGGGCTGGGCGCCCACCACCTGCGTGGCCGGGCGACCCCCGACGTACAGCGTGAGCGTCGGCATCCCCAGCACCCCGGCCGCGCGGGCCGTCACCGGGTTGGCGTCGACATCGAGCCGGGCGACGACCAGCCGGCCCTCCTGCTCGGCGGCGATCTCGCGCAGGACGGGCAGGATCATGCGGCAGGGCGGGCACCAGTCGGCGGTGAAGTCGACCAGCACGGGCCGCTCGGCCCGCAGGACCAGCTCGTCGAAGGTGGCGTCGGTGACGGTGACGATCACGGGATCTCCTCGGTGAACTCGCAGCGGGGAGCCATCTGGGCGACGATCTCCCCTCGGACGGCGTGCAGGCGCGCGATCCACTCGTCGACCTCGGCGAGCTTGCGCCGGTGCACGGCCAGCGCGGCCGGGCAGCTGGACCCGGTGGGGTGCCCGGCCCGCAGGCACTCGACGAACGGCCTGGTCTCCTCCAGGGCGAACCCCAGCTCCACCAGGGACCGGATCTCGGCGACCACGCGCACGTCGTGCTCGTCGTAGTCGCGGTAGCCGTTGGCCCGGCGCCGCGCGGGCAGCAGGCCCAGCTCCTCGTAGTGCCGCAAGGTCCGGGCACTCACCCCGGCCCGCCTGCCCAGCTCGCTGATGCGCACGTCGGAGACGCTAAACGTTGACACCGACGGCAACGCCAGTGATCAGGGGGGCGGGATCTCCCCCGAACCGCGGCGGATCAGGGTCGTGGGCACCAGCCGCACCTGCGGCGGGCTCGTGTCGCCGTCGATGCGGGCGAACAGCAGCCGCGCCGCGATGCTGCCGATCGCGGTCACGTCCTGCGCGACGACCGTGACGGCCGGCGAGAGCAGGTCGGCCAGCAGGAAGTCGTCGAAGCCGACCGCCGCGACGACCTGTTCCAGCCCCAGCCGGCGCAGGGCCCGGATCGCGCCGATCGTCACGCGGTTCTGGGCGGTGAACAGGGCGGTGGGCGGATCAGCCCGGCCGAGCATCGCCGTGACGACCCCGTCCGCCTCCGCCGGCGTCCGCACGTCGTAGACCACCAGCGAGGGGTCCAGCGGCAGCCCGAGTGCCGCCAGCGCGTCGCGGTAGCCCGCGTACCGCTGCCGCGCGGTGGGGATGGTCCGGCGGTCGCCGAGGAACGCGATGCGCCGGTGGCCGGAGGCGGCCAGGTGCCGCACGGCCTCCTCCGCCCCGACCGCGTTGGTGGCCAGCACCGAGTCCACCGCCAGGCCGTTCGGCTCGCGGTCGACGCAGACGATGGCGGTGCCGGTCCGCAGTTCCGCGGCGAGGTGGGACTGGTCGTCACCTGCCGGGGCGAGCAGCAGACCGTCGACGTGCCGGGCGCCGAACTGGCGGGCCAGCGTCCGCTCGCGGGTGGGGTCCTCGTCGAGGCTCGCCGAGAAGACCACGACGCCGCGCGGCACGGCCTCGTCCTCCACCGCCCGCTGTACGGCGGCCGAGAAGGGGTTCGAGACGTCGTCGAGCAGCAGCCCGATCGAGCCGGTGCGCCGGTCGGAGCGGCGCAGGGTGCGGGCGCCGACGTTGGGCCGGAAGTCCAGGTCCTCGATGGCCATACGGACGCGTCGCTCCAGCGCGGGCGACACGCCGCCCTCCTCGTTGACGACGCGGGACACGGTCTTGAAGCTGACGTCGGCACGTTCCGCGACGTCACGCATGGTGGGCCTGCGCATCCCGGGCGCCGAGCCAGGTTCCGCACCCATCGGTCCCCCCGGTTCACCCAGTCATCGACGCCGATGACGGAACGCATGGTGGGCGACAGGTGTCAACGTTGTCAAGACCGCCGCCATCGTGTCCCACTTGTTACTGATCGTCTTATGTCAATCTCTTGTAAAGCGGGCTCCAAGCCGTCAGAGTCTGCCGACAACGTTGTCTAACCCTAGTCGACGATGACGAAAGGTCAGCAGATGAACCAGCCATGGACCGTCCGCCGCAGGGCCGCCCTCGTAGCCACGGGCGCCGTCGCCGCGGTCGCCCTCAGTGCCTGCGGTGGTGGTGCCACCAGCAGCGGGGCCGCCCCCTCCGGTGACAAGCCGATCGTCGGCCTCATCACCAAGACCGACACCAACCCCTTCTTCGTCAAGATGAAGGAGGGCGCCCAGAAGGCGGCCGACGCCGCGGGCCTCACGCTGCAGAGCTTCGCGGGCAAGCAGGACGGCGACAACGAGGCCCAGGTCCAGGCCATCGAGACGCTGATCTCGGCGGGCGCCAAGGGCCTGCTCATCACCCCGAGCGACTCCAAGGCCATCGTGCCGTCGCTGGACAAGGCCCGCCAGGCCGGCATGCTGGTGATCGCACTCGACACCCCCACCGACCCGGCCAACGCCGCCGACGCCACCTTCGCCACCGACAACTTCCAGGCCGGCCAGCTGATCGGCGAGTGGGCCAAGGCCAAGCTCGGGGCCGGCGCGGCCACCGCGAAGATCGCGATGCTCGACCTCAACGCCAACCAGGTATCGGTCGACGTGAAGCGCGACCAGGGCTTCCTCAAGGGCTTCGGCATCGACGTGGCCGACGAGAACAAGATCGGTGACGAGTCCGACCCCCGCATCGTCGGCCACGACGTCACCGACGGCGCCGAGGACGGCGGCCGCACCGCGATGGAGAACCTGCTCCAGAAGGACCCCTCGATCAACCTCGTCTACACGATCAACGAGCCGGCCGCGTCGGGCGCCTACCAGGCCCTCAAGGCCGCCGGCAAGGACAAGGCCGTCACGATCGTCTCCATCGACGGCGGGTGCCCCGGCGTCGCCGCGGTCAAGGCGGGCCAGATCGGTGCCACCTCGCAGCAGTACCCGCTGAAGATGGCCTCGCAGGGCGTCGACGCGGTCGCCGCGTTCGCCAAGGACGGCAGCAAGCCCGCCGCGACCGCCGGCAAGACCTTCACCGACACCGGCGTCACTCTGATCACCGACCAGGCCCAGAGCGGTGTCGACTCCAAGGACACCACGTTCGGCGCAGCCAACTGCTGGGGCTGACAGCCCGGCTGGGGTGAGGCCGGCCACCGCCCCTCGCCCCAGCCGCCCGTCCATCAACCGCATCGCACGAAGGAGTGCACGCATGGCGAACGACCCCACGAGCGGCGGCGCCACGGCCACCGCGCCCACCCCCGACGCCCCCGGCTTCGACGAGCGCCGGACGGCCACCCCTCTCCAGCGCATCCAGCACGTCCTGCACGCCCAGCCCGTCCTCGGCCCGCTCGCGGTCCTGGTCATCGCGATCATCGCGTTCTCACTGGTCAGCGGCCGCTTCCTGTCGGCGGCCAACCTCGGGCTCGTGCTCGCCCAGGTCACCGTCATCGCGGCGCTCGCGCTGGGCCAGACGCTGATCATCCTCACCGCGGGCATCGACCTCTCCGTCGGCGCGATCGCGGTGTTCTCGTCGATCCTCATGGCCAACATGGCCACCAAGCTCGGGATCCCGGGTGCGCTCGCGCTGATCATCGGTCTCGTCCTCGGCACGGCCATGGGCGCCTTCAACGGCTTCCTGGTGACGCGGCTGAAGCTGCCGCCGTTCATCGTCACGCTCGGCACCCTGAGCATCTTCTTCTCGCTGAACTCCGTGGTGTCGCGCAGCGAAACCATCCGCGGCTCCGACATGCCGCCGATCATGACCGCGCTCGGTGACAACGCCTTCTCCCTCGGCGGCTTCCGCGTCACCTGGGGCTCGATCATCATGCTGCTGATGTTCGCGTTCTTCTTCTACGCGCTGAGCAACACCGCGTGGGGCAAGCACGTCTACGCCACCGGCGACGACATCGAGGCCGCCCGGCTGGCCGGTATCCGCACCGACCGGGTGCTGCTGTCGGTGTACACCGTGGCCGGGCTGATCTACGCGATCGCCGCGTGGATCCTCATGGGCCGGCTCGCCTCGGCCAGCCCCAACGTCGGCGTCGAGTACAACCTCGACTCCATCACCGCCGTCGTCCTGGGCGGCACGAGCCTGTTCGGCGGGCGCGGCCTGGTGCTCGGCACCCTGATCGGCGCGCTCATCGTCGGCGTGTTCCGCAACGGGCTGCAGCTCGGCGGCGTCGACGTCGTGTGGCAGGGCACCGCGATCGGGCTGCTCGTGCTCGTCGCCGTCGCCATCGACCAGTGGATCAGGAAGGTGCGGGCATGACCCACGCGGCCACCGAAGAGGACACCACGGCCACCGACCTGCGGGAGCCCGTGCTGCAGGCCAAGGGCCTCGTCAAGCGCTACGGCCCGGTCACCGCGATCGCGAGCGGCGACCTCGAGCTCTACCCTGGCGAGATCCTCGCGGTCATCGGCGACAACGGCGCCGGCAAGACCAGCCTCATCAAGGCGCTGTGCGGGGCCATCACGCCCGACAGCGGCGAGATCCTGCTCGACGGCAAGCAGGTGCACTTCCGCAACCCGATGGAGGCGCGGCTGGCCGGCATCGAGACCGTCTACCAGTCGCTGGCCGTGGCCCCCGGGCTCGACATCGCCGACAACCTGTTCCTCGGCCGCGAGGAGCGCAAGTCCGGTGTGCTGGGCTCGGTGTTCCGGATGCTCGACAAGAAGCACATGCGCAGCGAGGCCAAGCGGCACATGAGCGAGCTCGGCGTGGCCACGCTGCAGAACATCGGACAGGCCGTGGAGAGCCTGTCCGGCGGGCAGCGCCAGGCCGTCGCCGTCGCCCGCTCGGCGGCGTTCGGCAGCAAGGTCGTGATCCTGGACGAGCCGACCGCCGCGTTGGGCGTCAAGGAGGGCAACCGGGTGCTGCAGCTCATCCGCGACGTCCGCGACCGCGGCCTGCCGGTCATCCTGATCAGCCACAACATGCCGCACGTGTTCGAGGTGGCCGACCGCATCCACATCCAGCGGCTCGGCCGGCGGGCCACGGTGATCACGCCGCAGTCGCACTCCATGTCCGAGGCCGTCGCGATCATGACGGGGGCCGCGGAGCCACCGCCGCACTCGGCCTGAGTCCACGGGCCCGCCCCTCCATGGGGCGGGCCCGTGTCAGTCGTAGATCCCGGCGACCCACCACCGCCCGTCCCGGACGACGAGCAGGAACGCCACGCCGTCCTCGCCGAGCACCTGCACCCGGCTGCTCTCGTCGGCGTCCGGGGCCCACCACCGCTGCTGCACCGGCCACGGCCCCGCCCACCCCGCGACGGTGCGCGCCCCGCCCCCGTCCACGACCAGCCGGTGCGGGGGCGCCGAGAGCCGGTCGGGTTCCACGAGCCGCACCGGAGCGCCGTCGGCGTCGAGGAGCTCGGCGGGCAGCGGCTGCGGGGGCACGGTGGCCGGCGAGGGCGCCGGCAGCCGCCCCGGCCACGACGGCGAGGTCTCGCGCACCGTTCCGGTGCGGGTCGAGCCGCGGGTGGGGACCCGACGCCGGGCCGTGGAGCGCGGCGGGGCGGGTCGCTTCCTCCGACCGACGAGGCTGTCGGGGCCGGCGCCGACCAGCCGGGCCGCGGTGAACGGGGGCGGCCCGGACCCGGGGGTCACCGGTCCCGGCTCGGCGCGGTCCAGGGCTGCGCGGTCCAGGGCTGCGCGGTCCAGGGCTGCGCGGTCCAGGGCTGCGGGGTCCGGAGCCGGCCCCGTGATCGTCGGCTGGGGACCTTCGGCCGCAGTATCGACGGCTCCCGATCCCGAAGCGCTGATCACGGCCTCGGGGTGCGGGGCCTCCTCCTCGATCAGCGCCCGGGGACCCGCGGCCGCGGTATCGGCAGCTCCGCGTCCCGAAGCGTCGATCACGGCCCCGGGGTGCCGGACCCCTTCCGTGATCAGCGTCCGGGGACCATCGACCGCGGTATCGACGGTTCCCCGTCCCGAACCGTCGATCACGGTCTCGGGGTCGAGCCGGTAGCCCTCCATGATCGGCGTCCGGGGACCGGCGGCGGTGCTCCCCGCCCCTCCCGGTCCCGAGGCGTCGATCACCACGTCGTCCTCCCGCGCGTCGCCCCAGGGCACCAACCGCACCTGCTCGCCGGGGTCCCGGCCGCCGGTCAGCACCGCGGTGACCACCGCATCGGGCCCCAGCAGCGCCTGCACCCGCACCAGTGCGCGCCCGGCCCGCTCGTCGGCCTCCCCGACCTCGCCCCACAGCCCCAGCTGCAGCGCGCCCGCAGTGACCGTCTCCTCCGGCACGAGCCACAGCCGGTCCACCGCCCCGGCGTTCCCGCGGGCCAGCCAGGAGTCGAGCTGCCAGCGGACGCGGTCGACGGTGCCGGACGGGGTGAGCGGCTCGGCACAGCGCCAGACCCGGTGCAGCTCCTCCCCCGCCACCGTCCGCGCAGCCACCCCGAGCCGGGTGCACGACAGACCGTGGCCGGCGAGGGTGCGGTGCAGCCGCTCGGCCAGGCCGCGGGCGGCGAACGCGGCGGCGTCGACGCGGTCGACGGGAGGGTCCAGCTCGATCTCGACGGTCAGCTCCTCCGGCGGGCGGCGGCGCACCGGCGGGCGGGGGTCGAGCCCCCGGGCGAGCCGGTGGCACAGCACCGCGTCGGCCCCGAACCGCGTGGCGACGTCCTCGGCGTCGAGGCCCGCGAACGCGCCCAGGCTGCGCAGCCCGAGCCGGTCCAGCAGCCCGACGAGCTCGGAGCGGTCGACGTCGGGCTCGCGGTCGAGCTCCGCCACCCCGAGCGGGGCGAGGAACGCGGGAGTGTCGCCCGGGGCCACCGTCAGCCCCCGCCGGGCCGCGAGCACCGCGGCGAACAGGCCGTCGGCGAACCCGGCCTGGCACTCCACACCGGTGCGGGCGGCGATCTGGTCCACCAGCCGCTCGGCCGCGGACAACTCCCCGCCGAAGTACCCGACGGGCCCGCGCGCGGCGAGCACCACGAGCCCGGGCCGCACCACCTCCACCCCCGGCGCCAGCTCCTCGACGGCGAGCACCACCGGCTCGAACGCGCGGGCGTCCCGGTCGGGATCGGGAGCGAGCACGGCGAGGTCCGGGCAGCGGGCCTGGGCCTCCCGGCGCCGCAGCCCGCGCCGGATCCCCTGGGCCCGCGCCACCGCCGAGCACGCCAGCACCCGGTTGGCGACGAAAACCGCGGCCGGCCGGTGCGCCGGCACGTGCGCGTCCCGGGCCGCGGCGGTGACGGGCCAGTCGGGCGACCACAGCGCCAGCACCCGGGCGCTCACCGCGGACCACCCAGCCCGGCGCCGTCGCGAGATCGGCGTCTGCGGTGCGGGGGCCGCACCGGTGCAGCCCCCGCACCGCAACCCGCGATCTCGCCCACCGGGTCGGGCCGACGACGGCCACAGCTCGCCAGTGGACCCCGCTGATCACGGGCAGATGGCGGCCCGCCGACCTCCCTCGGCCACCATCTGGCCGTGATCAGCGTCGCCGGGGCCGGGCGTGGGCGTCGCCGGCCAGGGCGGCCCATCACCAGGACCCGACTCGGACTCGACCGCCGCTGCCGCAGCCCCCGCTCACCCCGCCGCCCGGGCCGGAAGGTGCGTGACGGCATCCGGCTCGCCCGCTGTGCCGACGACACCGCCCGGGGCCGGCAGCAGCAGGTGCGCACGCCGTCCACCGGGAGCCACCCCCCGCCCACGCAGCTGCACCCGGGCCCGCCGCTCGCACAGCCGGCCGCTCCCCGCCCCGATGCCCCGCCACTGCACGTCGGCGCAGCCCAGCTCCACGTCGGCACCCGGCCACGGACCCAGCGCCAGCAGCACCGCGCCACGCTGGCGGGCGCGGGCCGCGAGCCGCTGGCGGTCGGCCGCCCGCACCCCGGCCCGCGCGGCCCCCGCGACGGCGACGACGTCCAGGCCGTCGAGCAGCGCGGACGTGACGGCCAGCAGGTCGGCGCCCGGGTGGGGCACCAGCGCCAGCCGGTCGAGCCGGATGCCCGCCTCGGCCGCGGCCACCAGCCCGAGCTCCGGGCGGCCGACCACCCCCGTCCAGGCCCCGCCCGCGGACGCCTCGGCGAGGAGCGCCAGCAGCAGCGAGGTGGACCCCGGACCACCGGACACCGACACGGTGGACCCCCGGCGCAGACCACCGGCCGGCAGCAGCCGGGCCAGCGGCGCGGCCACCGGCAGCACGCGCCCGTCGGCCTCCGGAGCCGCGACGGGCCGCACGCTCGCCGCCCGGTTCTCCATGCCCCGCAGCAGGCTGCGGGCCAGCTCCAGCCTCCGCTCGTGCACACTGCTGACTGCCACATCGACTGCGGCCTCGACCACGGCATGCCTCCCCGGCATTCGTGCCGAGGGGAAGTCGGCGATCTCGAACGTGTGTTCGAACTCTAACCGGCGAGAGCCTCGGCCTCAACCCCCCGCCCGAGCGACATCGAACGTCAGTTCGATCTGTGCACAGCTCCATCCACACCTGTGGACAACTGGCTGGACACGGATGTCGCTCACCCCCGGCCGCTACGAGCCGTGCTGGTGCCGCGCGGGTCGACACACCCCGGGTGGGTGAAGTAGCTGGGACCGGCCTCATCGGCCGTACACACTGGGCCACATGCTCGTTGCGGTCGTTCCCGCGCACGATGAGGAGCGCACCCTTCCGGAGTCCCTGAGGTCACTGCGTGTGCAGTCCCCGGCGCCCGACCGGGTCGTGGTGGTGGCCGACAACTGCACCGACGGCACCGCCGCCGTGGCCGCCGCGCTCGGTGCGGAGGTCGTCACGACCGCGGCCAACACCGGGCGCAAGGCCGGGGCGCTCAACCAGGCCCTGGACGTCCTGCTGCCGTCCCTCGCCGACGACGACCAGGTGCTCGTCATGGACGCCGACTCGGCGATCGTGCCCGGGTTCCTCGCCGCCGCGACGGCGTGGTTGCGCGACCACCCCGGCACCGGGGCGGTCGGCGGCGTGTTCACCGGCCGGGCGGGCGGCGGACTGGTGGGCGCGTTGCAGCGCAACGAGTACGCCCGCTACGCCCGCGAGGTGGACCGCCGCCGGGGCCAGGCAATGGTGCTCACCGGTACCGCCACGCTGTTCCGGGTGGCGGTGCTGCGCGAGATCGCCGCGGCGCGCGGCCGCGTCCTGCCCGGCCGGCCGGGATCGGTCTACGACACGCTCGCGCTCACCGAGGACAACGAGATCACCCTCGCGGTGAAGTCCCTCGGCCACGCCGCGGTCTCCCCGCGCGAGTGCGGCGTGCTGACCGAGATCATGTCGACCTGGCGCGACCTGTGGCACCAGCGGCTGCGCTGGCAGCGCGGCGCGTTGGAGAACCTCCGCGCCTACGGGTTGACCCGCGTGACGCTCCCCTACGCCGCGAAGCAGATCGCGATGTACCTCGGCATCGTCGCGGTCGCCCTGTTCCTGCTGGCCACGGTCCTGTTCGCCGCGCACGGGGAGCTGGGGCCGCCCCGCGGCTTCTGGCTCGCCGTCACCGGGCTGTTCGTGGTCGAGCGGGCGTGGACGGTGCGCACCCGGGGCCCGCGCGCCATGCTGCTGGCCGCACCGATCGTCGTCGAGTTCGGCTACGACCTGTTCCAGCAGGCCGTGTTCCTGCGCGCCGCCGCCGACACCCTCGGCCGCCGCGCCGTGCACTGGCACCACGCGACGTCCCTGCGGGCGGCCTGATCCGTGTACGGCAAGCTCGGCTCCACCGCGTTCCTCGCCACGCCCGCGGGCGCGCTGGCCTGCACCGGGCTGGACGCGCTCTGGTACGTGGTGGCCGGCTTCACGCTGGTGGCGGCCGGTTTCGCGGTGGGGCGTCTGCTGCCCCGCCGCCGCAAGTGATCCGCAACTCGGCCGCCCGAAACCGCCGACTCGCGCGCGCGAAACCGCCGACTCGCGGGGCCGGGTCAGTGGGCGAAGTGGCGGGTCCCCGTGTGGTACATCGTGACGCCCGCCTTCGCCGCCGCCTCCGTCGACTCGGCGTCGCGGACCGAACCACCCGGCTGCACGACGGCCGTCACGCCGGCGTCGATCAGCACCTGGAGACCGTCGGCGAACGGGAAGAACGCGTCGGACGCCGCCACCGAGCCGCGAGCGCGGTCACCCGCGCGGGCGACCGCGAGCTGCGCGGCGTCCACCCGGTTGACCTGGCCCATCCCGACGCCGACGGCGGCGAGGTCCGACGCCAGCAGGATCGCGTTGGACTTCACCGCGCGGCAGGCCCGCCAGGCGAACGCGAGGTCGGCGAGCACCTCCTCCGAGGCGGGCTCGCCGGTGGCCAGCGTCCAGTTCGCGGAGTCGTCGCCGGGGGCGTCGATCGCGTCGCGCTGCTGCAGGAGCACCCCGCCGGAGATCGGCCGCATCTCGACCCCGCCCTGCCGGCCCGGCGTGGTCAGCCGCAGCACGCGCACGTTCTTCTTGCGCGCCAGGATCTCCAGCGCCCCGTCGGCGTAGGACGGGGCGAGCACGACCTCCGTGAAGATCTCGGCGACCTGCTCGGCCATCGCGACGCTGACCTCGGCGTTGGCCGCGATCACCCCGCCGAACGCGCTGACGGGGTCGGTGGCGTGGGCCTTGCGGTGGGCGTCGGCGATGTCGGTGCCGATGGCGATGCCGCACGGGTTGGCGTGCTTGATGACCGCGACGGTCGGGGCGTCACCGTGGTCGTGCGCGGCCCGCCAGGCGGCGTCGGAGTCGACGTAGTTGTTGTAGGACATGGCCTTGCCGTGCAGCTGCTCGGCGTCGGCGAGGCCGCCCGCACCCGAGACGTAGAGCGCGGCGGCCTGGTGCGGGTTCTCGCCGTAGCGCAGGGTGGCGCTGCGCTCCCAGCTGCCGCCGACCCAGGCGGGGAACAGCCCGCCGTCGGGGTCCGGCGCGAGCACGTTGCCCATCCACGACGCGACGGCCACGTCGTAGGAGGCGGTGTGGCGGAACGCGTCGGCGGCCAGCAGTCGGCGGTCCGCCAGCTCGAAGCCGCCGTTCTTGATCTGCTCGAGCACCCACCCGTAGCGCTGCGGATCGACGACGACGGCCACGCTGTCGTGGTTCTTCGCCGACGCGCGGACCATCGCGGGCCCGCCGATGTCGATCTGCTCGACGCACTCGTCGGGGGCGGCGCCGGACGCGACCGTCTCGGTGAACGGGTAGAGGTTGCTCACCAGCAGGTCGAACGGCGCGATCCCGAGCTGCTCGAGCTGCGCGAGGTGCTCGGGCTTGCGGGTGTCGGCCAGCAGGCCGGCGTGCACGCGGGGGTGCAGGGTCTTGACGCGGCCGTCGAGGCACTCGGGGAAACCGGTGAGCTCCTCCACCGGTGTGACGGGCACCCCGGCGTCGGCGATGCGCTGCGCGGTGGAACCGGTGGAGACGATCTCGACGCCCAGCGCGTGCAGCCCCGTGGCCAGCTCCAGCAGCCCGGCCTTGTCGTAGACGCTGATCAGGGCCCTCTTGACGGGCCTGCGCGCGGATTCGGCTGAGCTCACGGGATGGTCACCTCTCGTCCGGTCACGGTGGCCCCTTGCCGGGCCAGCGCGGCGACGGTGCCCACGAGCAACCGTCGCTCCTCGATCTTGATGCGTTCGTGCAGCGACGCGACGGTGTCGCCGGGCTCGACCGGCACGGCGGCCTGCGCCAGCACCGGGCCGGTGTCCATGCCCTCGTCGACGAGGTGGACGGTGGCCCCGGTGACCTTGACGCCGTAGGCCAGCGCGTCGGCGACGCCGTGGGTGCCGGGGAACGACGGCAGCAGCGCCGGGTGCGTGTTGATCATCGGGGCACCGGCGCCCGCGAGGAAGCCGGGCCCCAGGATCTTCATGAAGCCCGCGCTCACGACGAGGTCGGGGCGGTGCTCGGCGACGGCCTTGGCCAGCGCGGCGTCCCAGGCGGCCCGGTCGGCGTGGTCGCGGACGCGGACGGTGAACGCGGGGATGCCGGCGCGCTCGGCCCGGGCGAGGCCCTCGATGTCGCCCCGGTCGGCCCCGACGGCCACGACCTGCGCCGGCAGGTCCGGTGCGTCCAGCAGGGCCTGCAGCAGGGTGCCCGACCCGGACACCAGCACCACGACGCGGGCCGGGACGGGGATCTCGACCCGGTAGGGCGGACGCGGCGGCGCGGACAAGCGGGCTCCTCGACGAACGGGGGCTGGCGAACAGGGCCTGGCGGATGGGGCTGCGGGATGTGCCCTCAGCCTAGGCCGCGGCGCAGGTCACACGCCGGTCGGCTCACCCCTCGGCCGCCTCCCGGGCGGCCTGGCGGGCCCGCATCGCCACGAGCTCGGCGACCGTCCGCGGCGCCGGCTCACCCTCCCCGGCCCCCCACGACCGGCTCCCGTTCGCCTCCTCGGGCGCGTCGCCGACGGTCTCGTCCGCGGCCGGCGTCCGTTCCGGCCCGTCGGCGGCCGGGGGGGCGTCCGCCCCGGCATCGACGGTGTGGTCACCGCCGGCCGGGCCGTCCGCCCGGTCGCGCTCGCCGAGGTCGTGCAGACGGTCCGCCGGTGCTCCGGCCCTGTCCCGGCCGGCCCCGTCCCGGCCGACCCCGTCGTGATCGGCCACGTCGCGATCAACACCGTCACGGCCGGCCCCGTCGTGATCGGCCACGTCGCGATCAACACCGTCACGGCCAGCCCCGGCACGATCGATCCCGTCGCGGCCGGCTCCGTCGCGGCCGGCCGCATCACGGTCTGCCCCGTCGCCGGTCACCTTCCGGTCGTCGACCAGGTCATCGGCGCGGTCCACACCGCCGTCGCCTGCGGCTGTGACCTCATCGCCGGCGTCCTGGTCGGCGGCGTCCACGTCGACCGCGTCCTGCTCGACTGCGTCCTGCTCGACTGCGTCCTGCTCGACTGCGTCCTGCTCGACCACGTCCTGCTCGGCCACGTCCTGCTCGGCCACGTCCTGCTCGGCCACGTCCTGCTCGGCCACGTCCTGCTCGGCCACGTCCTGCTCGGCCACGTCCTGCTCGGCCACGTCCTGCTCGGCGGGACGCCCGTCGTGCCGGCCGGCTCCACCACCCGACGCCGCCCGTCGCCGGACGCGGGCCGCGCGGGCCCTCGCCGCGGCCGACCGCTCCGGGCCGTCGTCCGCAGCCTCGGCCTCCTCCGCCGCATCGTCGAGAGCGTCGGCGTCGGCGTCGGCGTCGGCGTCGGGGGCGCCGTGGCGCTGGACCGCCACCACGATCAACGCCGGAACGCCGACGAGCAGGAGCGTCGCCGGGATCACGAGCCCGGCCGGCACCCGGATCGGGTCGAACACACCGGCAGCCAGGTGCCCCCCGGCGAGCACGGCCAACAGCCCCAGCGCCAGCGCGGACAGCACCGCGGCGGCGACGGCGGCGGCCAGCTGCGCCGGGCCCTCCACCGAACGGCGGCAGACGAGACCCGCCAGGACGCCCGCGCCGATCGGCACCGCCAGCACGGCGAGAGCCCACACCGGCGGCGTCGTGGTGGGCAGGGCCGCGAGCAGCGGGATGTGCGAGGCCGCACCGCCCGGGTAGGCGGCGAACGGCGACGCCGTGGCCGTCCCGACGGCCACGCCCGGGCCCAGCACCCAGGCGGCTCCGGCGATCACGGCGTTCGGCAGGTAGGCGAGCATCAGCAGCGTCAGGCCCAGACCGGCGCCGACCCCCGGAGCGAGCTGCCGGTACGCCTCGGCGACCGACGGCGCGCTCACCACGAGTGCCGCGAGCAGCGCGAGGGCACCGGCCGCCAGCACGGCCACGAGGGCGACACCGGCGGCCCGCAACCCCGCCGAGGCCCACCCGGGGACCCGCTCGGTCCACTCGGCGGGCAGCCCGCACGTCCGGGCGACCCCGAACGCGGCCGCCACCCCGGCCACGAGCCCGCCGCCGATCATGGCCGCCCACGGGGCGGCGCTCACCTCGGCGGCCGAGGGCAGTAGCGCACTCCCGAGTACGGCGACCGCCGCGTGCGCACCCGCGACCGAGGCCAGCACGGCCCCGGCGTCGGCGCGGAAGCGGCAGCCCAGGCGGCGCACCGCCCAGACCGACCCGGCCACCACCACCGCGATCACGACACCGGTCGGCAGCAACGGCAGGACGCTGAGGGGCTGCCCCTGCAGGACCAGCGGGATCTGGTGCGCCGCGAGCCACAGCGGGATCGCGGCGGCGAAGGCGCCGTCGATCGACAGACCCCCGCCGGCGGTGACGACGACGAGCGCCGCCGCCGGGACCAGCAGCGCGTAGCTGACCAGGACGGTGCCCATCGCCCCGGCGAGCAGGATCCGCAGCCGGTCGAGGCCCTCGACCGGCGTCACCGCGGGGGCGTCGTCGGGGCCGGCGACGCCCCCGTCACCGTCCGCCCGTCCTTCGAGGGTGCTGGTCATCGTTCCAGGGTCGCAGCGCGGGGCGCCGCGACCGGGCAGCCACGCCGATCGGTCTCTAGTTCTTCCTGCTGTCGTCCGACGGCAGGAACCGCGTGGTGCCGTTCTCGTCGGAGCCGGGCTGCTCGTGGCGTCCCTCGCCGGTGGGTGAGGTGGCCTCGCCGGGACGGATCGCACTGGTCACGTCGGACCCGGCGGGTGCCGGCGACGCCGGGGGCGTCCCGACCGGCGTCGAGACGGTGGCGTCGGAACCGCCGCCGTACCAGGGCGCGGCGGGCTGGGCCGGGGACTCGGGCGCCTGGGAGGCCCAGGCCGGCTGCTCCGGCGCGGACGGGTTCTGCTGGCCGTAGCCACCGGTCTGGCCGAAGGCCGGGGCCTGTCCGTAGGCCGGCGGCTGCGAGCCGTACTGCGGGGCCCCGTAACCAGGCTGGCCGTACCCGGGCTGTGCCCCCGGCTGGCCGTACCCGGGCTGCCCGTATCCGGGCTGGCCGCCCTGCTGCGGGTAGCCCGGCCCGTAACCGGGCTGGCCCCCCTGCTGCGGATAGCCGTGGGGATAGCCGGGGAACTGCTGCTGCCCGTGGTCGGGGGCCTTGGGGCGCGGTGCGGGCGCGGTGAGGATGCCGGCGTCCATCAGCACGGCGCCGACGGCGGCCACGGCCTCGAGGAACGCGACCACGAGCGCGATGACCACCGTGGTGGACGCCCCGCCGCCGGCCACGGCCTGCAGCAGGATCAGCATGCCGACGGTGACGGCCACCGCCCCCGGCAGCAGCACCTTCCCGACCTTCGGCAGGACCGAGGCCCCGACGAGGAGCCCGCCGCCGACGAGCAGCGGTCCGAGCAGGGTGGTGGTGAGCCCGAACTGGGCGAAGAACCCGAGCAGGTAGACGACGACGCCGAGGCCGGCTGCGCCGAGCGCCAGCAGCCGCACCTGCCCCAGGACCGGCTGGGTGTCGGACGAGGCCGTGGACGCCGTGGACTCGGCGGCCGGAGGTGTGGGTTGCTGCGACATGACAGGAGACTCCCTAGGGTGGCGGACCCCCGCGGCCCACCGTGAGGCGGTACCGACGGTAGACCAGGCCCCTGAGAGCGACCTGTGCCCCGTCGGTTCGACGGGGCACAGGCGGCGCGTCACACGCGATGGGTCACACGCGATGGGTCACACGCGATGGGTCACACGCGATGGGTCACAGACCCGCGATGATCTCCCGCATCAGGTCGGCGGTCTCGCTCGGCGTCTTGCCGACCTTGACGCCCGCGGCCTCGAGGGCCTCCTTCTTGGCCTGGGCGGTGCCGGCCGAGCCGGAGACGATGGCGCCGGCGTGGCCCATGGTCTTGCCCTCGGGCGCGGTGAACCCGGCGACGTAGCCGACGACCGGCTTCGTCACGTGCTCCTTGATGTAGGCCGCCGCGCGCTCCTCCGCGTCGCCGCCGATCTCGCCGATCATGACGATCGCGGCGGTCTCGGGGTCGGCCTCGAAGGCCTCGAGCGCGTCGATGTGCGTGGTGCCGATGACCGGGTCGCCGCCGATGCCGATGGCGGTGGAGAAACCGATCTCGCGCAGCTCGTACATCATCTGGTAGGTCAGCGTGCCCGACTTCGACACGAGCCCGATCTTGCCGGCGCCCGCGATGTCGGCCGGGATGATGCCGGCGTTGGACTTGCCGGGGGAGATGATGCCGGGGCAGTTCGGGCCGATGATGCGCGTCTTGTTGCCCTTGGCCACGGCGTGCGCCCAGAAGTAGGCGGAGTCGTGCACGGGCACACCCTCGGTGATGATCACCAGCAGCGGGATCTCGGCGTCGATGGCCTCGATCACGGCGTCCTTGGTGAACTTCGGGGGCACGAAGGCGACGCTGACGTTCGCGCCGGTCTCCTTCATGGCCTCCTCGACGGTGCCGAAGACGGGGAGGCTCTTGCCGCCGATCTCGACCGTCGTGCCGGCCTTGCGCGCGTTCACGCCGCCGACGATGTTGGTGCCCGCCGCGAGCATCTTGGTGGAGTGCTTGGTGCCCTCACCACCGGTGATGCCCTGGACGATGACCTTGCTGTTCTCGTTCAGGAAGATCGACATTGGTTCAGGCCCCCGCGTGTGCGAGCTCGGCGGCCTTGTCGGCCGCGTTGTCCATCGTGTCCACCTGGGTGACCAGGGGGTGGTTGGCGTCGTCGAGGATCTTGCGGCCCTCGACCACGTTGTTGCCGTCCAGCCGGACGACGAGAGGCTTGGTGGCCGAGTCGCCCAGGATCTTGAGCGCCTCGACGATGCCGGTGGCCACCGCGTCGCACGCGGTGATGCCGCCGAAGACGTTGACGAACACCGCCTTGACGTCGGGGTCGCCCAGGATGACGTCGAGGCCGTCGGCCATGACCTGCGCCGAGGCGCCGCCGCCGATGTCGAGGAAGTTGGCGGGCTTGACGCCGCCGTGCTTCTCGCCCGCGTACGCGACGACGTCGAGGGTGCTCATGACCAGGCCCGCGCCGTTGCCGATGATGCCGACCTGGCCGTCGTCGAGCTTGACGTAGTTGAGGCCCTTGGCCTTCGCCTTGGCCTCGAGCGCGTTCTCGGTGCGCTGGTCGACCAGCGCGGCGTGGTCGGGGTGGCGGAACTCGGCGTTGTCGTCGAGCGTGACCTTGCCGTCCAGCGCGATGATCTTGTCCTGCGGGTCGCGGACCAGCGGGTTGACCTCGACGAGCGTGGCGTCCTCGGAGACGAAGGTCTCCCACAGCTTGACCACGGCGTCGGCGGCGTCGTCGATCACGACGGCCGGGAACTTGGCCTGCGTGAGGATGTCGACGGCCTTGGCCTTGTCGACGCCCACGATCGCGTCGATCGGGATGCGCGCGAGCGCGTCGGGACGCTCGACGGCGAGCTGCTCGATCTCCATGCCGCCCTCGGCGCTCGCCATGGCGAGGAAGGTGCGGTTGGACCGGTCGAGCAGGAAGGAGAAGTAGTACTCCTCCGCGATGTCGCTGGCCGTGGTCACGAGGACCCGGTGGACCGTGTGGCCCTTGATGTCGAGCCCGAGGATGGCGGTGGCCTTCTCGGCCGCCTCGTCGGGCGTCTCGGCGAGCTTGACGCCACCGGCCTTGCCGCGGCCACCCACCTTGACCTGCGCCTTGACCACGACCGCGGTGCCGAGCTCGGCCGCCGCCGCCTTCGCGTCCTCGGCCGTCTCCACGGTCTTGCCCGGCAGGACCGGGACTCCGTGCGCGGCGAAGAGATCCTTCGCCTGGTACTCGTAGAGGTCCACTCGGCTTCTCTCCCACTCCGCTGTGTCTCCGACGAGCCCTCTGCGGAGGGAGAGCCCGCGAATGTGCTTCGTGATGGACCCTAGCGACGGTTGCCGAACGTGCCCTGACCTGGGCCGGTGACCGCTGTCACCCGACTGCCGCCCGACCCCTCGATCACGGCACCGCCACAGATCCAGCGATTGTGCCGCCGATCACCTACCGTTCATGCATGGCGCTGGTCCGCGGAGGGCTCGACCGCCTGGCCACGATGGCCGACGCGGTGCGCACCGGCGTGGGCGAGGTGGGCCAGGCCGCCGGTTACGTCGCCCGCACGTTCGGCACACCCGCCGGGGTGCGCGGCATCGCCGTCGAGTGGACGTGGCTCGCCGCCCACCTGGCCGTCTACCCGGCCGGGGTCATCGCCGAGCAGCTCACCGAGTCGGACGACGGCTACCGCACCGACAACCTGCGGCCGTTGCGCCGCAGCCACGTGGTCACCGACGTGGAGGCGGCGGGCACGCCGATCCTGCTGGTGCACGGGATCATGGACAACCGGTCGGTGTTCACGGTGTTTCGCCGCACGCTGCGCCGTCGCGGCTTCGGCGTGGTCCACGCCGTGAACTACAGCCTGTTCACCGGCGACGTCCGCGACGCCGCCCACCAGCTGCGCAACCACGTCGAGAAGCTGCGCGAGCAGACCGGTGCCGACAAGGTGCACATCGTCGGCCACTCGCTGGGCGGCATGATCGCCCGCTACTACGTGCAGCGGATGGGCGGCTCCGCCGTCGTCGACACGCTCGTGACGCTGGGCAGCCCGCACACCGGCACCCTCACCGCCTACCTGATGCCCACGCCGCTCGCCCGTCAGCTGCGTCCGGGATCCGAGCTGCTGGAGGAGCTCAGCGGGCCGGCGCCGCGCTGCTCCACGCGTTTCCTGGCGGTCTGGAGCCGGATGGACCAGATGATCGTGCCGCAGCGCAACGCCCGTCTGAACCACCCCGACCTCGACGTCGAACAGCTCGAGATACGTGACGTCGGTCACCTTTCACTCCCGATCGACCCGAAGGTCGTGCACTGGGTAGCCACGGCACTCGCTCGTTCGGACCATCGGCATCACTCTTTCCGCCGTGGTCAGACCCGGAATGTGCGCGCGGTCCCCACTCTCCGTGAGCAGGACTCACCCGCGTCCTGAAGTCGTCCGACCCGGATGCGACACGCCGCAACCTGATTTGCCCACCGCGAGTGACCAGCGCTACGTTTCACCGGCCCGGGTCACAGACCGGTCACGACGGCAACAGGGACGACCCCGAATCGCCCCCGCGGAACTCCCCATCCGCGCCGACGCCGACCGACGCGGGCACCACCGGCACTCGTTCGAGAAGGGCAGGTCTTGGCGCGCCACCGCTCCCCAAGCGGCGCCCAGGAAGACGAACCCGACCGCACGACGCGCATCGCTGTCGTCGCGGTCCCGGGTGTGCACCGTCTCCCTCCGCCACCCGCCGCGTCCGTGCACGGACGCGCGACGGTCGCTGCTGTCGCAGCGGGCGCCGTCGTCGCGGCCGGGCAGACGCTCGTCTCGTTCGCGATGCCCGCCGACGCCGGCCCGGTGGTCACGAGCGCGATGCTGCCCGTGGCCCAGGTCAGCGCAAGCGCGCCCACGTCGGGTGGGTCCGGTTTCGCCGTCAACGCGATCGGCGGCGACCAGCTGCCGGGCAACACGCTCGCGATCGGCGCGCTCGACCCCCAGTCCGAGGTCGACGTGCAGAACCTCGTCAAGGCCACCTCCATCGGCCAGCAGCTGGCCAAGCAGGCCGCGCTGATCGACGCGGCCGAGGCCGGCGGCGCCACCGACGCCCACGTGGTCGACGACCAGGTGTTCGTCCGGCCCGCCATCGGCCGGTTCACCTCCGGCTTCGGCGGCCGCTGGGGCGTCACCCACTACGGCATCGACATCGCCAACGCCATCGGCACGCCGATCTACGCCGTCACCGACGGCGTGGTGGAGGACGCCGGCCCCGCGTCCGGCTTCGGCCTGTGGGTGGTGCTGCGGCACCCCGACGGCAGCCACAGCGTGTACGGCCACGTGAACCGGATGTTCGTGAAGGTCGGCGAGAAGGTGAAGGCCGGCGAGCAGATCGCCGAGATCGGCAACCGCGGTCAGTCCACCGGGCCGCACCTGCACTTCGAGATCTGGCAGCCCGACGGCACCAAGATCAACCCGTTGCCCTGGCTGGCCGACCACGGCATCAACATCGGCCAGGACCCCGGTGCGACGGGGGCCCCGGGCGAGGTCCCGTAGTCCCTCAGAGCTTCTGCATCGGCACGCCGCCGATCAACATCAGCCGCACGGTGCCCGCGCTGCCGAAGTCGATGGTGACGGTGGCGCGCACGCCGGTGCCGTCGGACGCCACGACCGTGCCCAGGCCGTACTTGTCGTGGTTGACGCGATCGCCCACGTCCAGGCTCAGCGACGGGGCCATGGACGCCTTCGGCACGTTCCAGCTGCCGCGGTCGGTGGCGTTCGGCCGCTTACCGAAGCCGAACCGGCCGACGGGGGCCGAGCGTTCGGGCTCCGAGCGCCGCCAGTCGACCAGGTCGCCCGGCACCTCGCCCAGGAACCGCGACGCCGGGTTGGCGTTGGGCTGCCCGAACGACGACCGGATCATGGCGCGGGAGATGTAGAGGCGCTCCCGCGCGCGGGTGATGCCGACGTAGGCCAGCCGCCGCTCCTCGGCCAGCTCGGCCGGATCGCCCATGGCCCGCATGTGCGGGAACACGCCGTCCTCCCAGCCGGTGACGAACACGACCGGGAACTCCAGGCCCTTGGCGGTGTGCAGGGTCATCAGCGTGACCATGCCCTCGTCGTTGTCGGGGATGGAGTCGGCGTCGGCGACCAGGGCCACCCGCTCGAGGAAGGCCGCGAGCGAACCCGGCTCGGGGACGCCGGGCTCCGGCTCGCCGCCATCGAAATCCTGCTGAGCGAACTCCGGGGCGACGGCCGCGTCGGCCACGGCCGCGTCGCCGGCGAACTCCCGCGCCACCGTGACCAGCTCGGCGAGGTTGTCGCGCCGCGACCCGTCCTGCGCGTCCTCGCTGGCCTCCAGCTCGTCGGTGTAGCCGGTCTTGGCGTAGATCGCCTCCAGCAGCTCGGCCGTGGCCTCGCCGCGCTCCAGCAGCTCACCCAGCTCGTCGAGGATGCGGACGAAGCCGGCGATGCAGCGCTGCGACCGGGTGGTTAGCGACGGGATCCGCTGTGCCGATGCGCCCTCCGCGTTCGCTCCGGTCGGCGGCTGCTCGGCCGCGATGCGCAGCGCCGCGGCGAACGAGATGCGCTCCCGGTCGGCGTAGGACGCCACGAGCTCCTCGGCGCGGTCACCGATGCCGCGCTTGGGCACGTTGAGGATGCGGCGCAGGCTGACCGTGTCCTCGGGGTTGGACAGCACCCGCAGGTACGCGAGCGCGTCGCGGATCTCCTTGCGCTCGTAGAACCGCGTGCCGCCGACCACCTTGTAGGGCAGCCCGACCCGCACGAACACGTCCTCGAAGACCCGGGACTGCGAGTTGGTGCGGTAGAAGATCGCGACGTCGGAGTTGCGGTAGTCACCGGAATCGACCAGCCGGTCGATCTCCTGCGCGACGAACGCGGCCTCGTCGTGCTCGTTGTCGGCGACGTAGCCGACCACCTTCTCCCCGTCGCCCTGCTCGGACCACAGCCGCTTGTCGCGGCGGTCGGGGTTGCGGGCGATGACCGCGTTGGCCGCCGAGAGGATGCGCTGGGTGGAGCGGTAGTTCTGCTCCAGCAGGATGGTGCGCGAGTCGGGGAAGTCCTTCTCGAACTCGATGATGTTGCGGATGTTGGCACCGCGGAACGCGTAGATCGACTGATCGGAGTCGCCGACGACGCACAGCTCCCCCGGCGCCGCGCCGGGGACCGCGGGGGCCACCAGCTCGCGGACCAGCACGTACTGCGCGTGGTTGGTGTCCTGGTACTCGTCGACCATCACGTGGCGGAAGCGCCGCCGGTAGTACTCGGCCACGGCGGGCAGCCGCTGCAGCAGCGAGACCGTCTCCATGATCAGGTCGTCGAAGTCGAAGGCGTTGGCCGTGCGCAGCCGGGCCTGGTAGACGCCGTAGACCTGCGCGACCGTGCGCTCGTAGGCGTTGGTGGCGCGCTCGACGGCGTCGTCGGGGCCCAGGAGCTCGTTCTTGAGGTTCGAGATCTGCGCGGCGACGGCCCGCGGGGCGTACTTCTTCGCGTCGAGCTCCAGATCGCGGGAGACCAGCGCGATGAGCCGGCGCGTGTCGTCGGCGTCGTAGACGGAGAACGCGCTGCGCACGCCCAGGTGCTGGGCCTCACGGCGCAGGATGCGCACGCACATCGAGTGGAACGTGGACACCCACATCGCGTTGGCCCGCCGGCCCACCAGCGCGTCGACGCGCTCCTTCATCTCGGCCGCGGCCTTGTTGGTGAAGGTGATGGACATGACCTCGCCGGGATGGACGTGCCGCTCGGCGAGCAGCCAGGCGATGCGGTGGGTGAGCACACGCGTCTTGCCCGACCCCGCACCCGCGACGATGAGCAGCGGCGAGCCCGCGTGCACCACCGCCTCGCGCTGGCGTGGGTTGAGCCCCTCCAGCAGGGCCGCGCCACGGGCGGTGGCGGGCTCGGCGGAGGTCTGGCCGGGTAGTTCGAACAGCGCACTCATCGTGTTCGAAAGAGTACCGAGCCTCCCCGACAGTCCTGCGCTGTGGCACACTGACGTCGTGCTACTGATCAACGGGCAGTTTTTCTACGGGTACCGGGTTCCGGTTCCCGTGGCCTGCTGACCAGCCCCCACGACGCCCCGGAGTCCACATGGACCCGGGGCTCTTCCATGGGCGCGGGGCCAGGACCCGACACCAGGAGGAAGCGATGCCCGACACGACCGGTGTCCCCGCCGACGACACGCTCACCGAGCAGCAGATCCTGTCCTACCGCGACGAGATCAACGAGCTCGACGCGGAGATCCTGCGGCTGATCAAACGCCGCAGCGAGGTCTCGCAGCGCGTCGGCCGCGCGCGGATGGCCGCCGGTGGCCCCCGGATCGTCTACAACCGCGAGATGACGGTGCTCAACAAGTTCGGCGAGCTGGGCACGGACGGCCGGGAGCTCGGCATGATCCTGCTGCGGCTGGGCCGGGGGCGGCTCGGCGGCCGCTGACGCCGCCGCCGCGCGGCCGCGGAGTGGCACAGTGAAGTGGCACAGTGGAGTCCATGGGAACTCTGATCGGGATCGTCGCGTTCGTGGTGGCCCTCGTCGGGCTGCTCGCGGCGCTGGGGCACGTCGGCTACCTGGCGATGCTGAACAACGCGGCGCGCAAGCGCGGCGTCTCCGGCGGCGCCACGGCCGACTACGTCTCCGGCCGCTGGAAGGTGGCGGGCGGCACCGCGGGCGTCGCGCTGATCGGGCTGCTGTTCACCAACGGAGGCATCGGCCCGGACATCATCGGCCTGATCCTCGGTGGCGGCGCGGGCATCGCCGCCCAGCAGTCCCTCGGCACCACCCGCAAGCAGTTCCGGGGCGAACTCTGACCCGTACTGTTCCTCCGTGCCCACACCCCTGACCGACGTCGAGCGCGTCCTCGTCGTCACCGCCCACCCCGACGACGTCGACTTCGGCGCGGCCGCCACCGTCGCGTCCTGGACGCAGGCCGGCATCGAGGTCTCCTACTGCATCTGCACCTCCGGCGACGCCGGTGGCTTCGACGACACCCCGCGTGCGGACATGGCCCCGCTGCGTGAGGCCGAGCAGCTCGCCGCGGCCAAGGAGGTGGGCGTCCAGGACGTCACGTTCCTGCACTACCCCGACGGCCGGCTGACGCCGAGCGTCGAGCTGCGGCGCGACATCAGCCGGGAGATCCGCCGCGTGCGGCCCCAGCGGGTGCTCACGCAGTCGCCGGAGATCTACTGGAAGCGGGTCGGCGCCTCGCACCCCGACCACCGCGCCGCGGGCGAGGCCGCCCTCGCCGCCGTCTACCCCGACGCGCGCAACCCCTTCGCCCACCCCGAACTGCTCGCCGACGAGGGCCTCGAGGCCTGGACCGTTCCCGAGATGTGGATCATGGCGGCCCCCGAGGAGCGCACCGACCACGTCGTCGACGTCACCGCCACGATGGACCGGAAGATCGCCGCGCTGCTCGCGCACACCTCCCAGACGGCCCACATGGACGACCTGGAGGGGCGCCTGCGCGGCATGGCCGGCCTCGTCGCCCGCCGGTTCGACCTGCCCGAGGGCACGCTCGCCGAGGCGTTCCAGATCGTCTCCATCGGCTGAGCGGTCGACCACGTTCGACGAGCGGAGATGCACCGTTCGAGTGAACGGCGGTGAACGGACGAATGGAACTTGGCGCAGAGCGTGCGCATCCGGTAGACATTCGACAGTTCGTTCACTCCAAAGGGGGACCCACGCAGTGGCTCAGTTCGCGTCCGCCGGTGGGTCCCGGTCGTCCGCGACCGTACTCACGGTCGCCGACATCCTGCGCCGCAACGCTCCGGTGCCGGTCAAGGCCCACGACAGCCTGGACAGCGCACCCCTGTCGGTGGGGAGCCTGCTGCGCCGTGAGGGCCGGGCCACGCACGCGCTGGACCGCCCGCTGAAGCCGCGCGCCTCGCAGGCGGAGGACGAGACCACCCTGGTGCCCCGCACCGCGCCGGTCACCCGCCGGACCGTGAAGGGTGGGACCATCGCCGCAGGCTCGCTGCTGGCCGCAGGGTCCGTCTTCGGAGCCACGGTGCTCACCGACACCCCGGCCGACCAGGACTCCGCCACGGGCCCCTACGCCGGCCATGGCATCCTCGACGGCACGGCCGACGCCGGCAGCACACCCACCGTCGCGATCTCCCCGGCCGCCAACACCGGCGGCCTCGACGCCGGCGCCGGGGCACCGTCGTCCTGGGTGCCCGTGGCGTTCCCGAGCGCGCTCGCCGGCAGCTCCGACGGCGCGGCGAAGCCCGGGACCACCGCGAAGGCCCCCTCCACCGGCACCCCGGCGAAGAGCAGCGGCACCGGGAGCCCGACCGGCTCCACCGGTGGCGGCTCCGGCACGGGCGGCACCACCGGCGGCGGCAACTCCGGCGGCAGCGGCGGCACGACGGGCGGCACCCCGAGCAGCAGCGGCGTGGACGGCACCGTCACCTCCCTCACCGGGGCGGCCGGTGGCGCGGTGGACAACGTCGGCGGCGCCATGCCCGGCCCGGTCGGCGGCGCCGTCTCGGGCCTCGGCACCACCGTCTCCGGTGCCGGCAAGGCGCTCGGCCCGACGGTCGACACGGTCACCCAGCCCGTCACCTCGGCGCTGCAGCCGGTCACCCAGCCCGTCACGTCCCTCGTGGGTGGGCTGGTCAGCGGCCTGCTCGGGTGACGGGCGGCTGGCCCGCACCCGCTGACACCCCATTCGTGCGCGCGTCGTCCACACGGACCCCAGGTCAGACCAGCGTCAGACCAGGCGCCGGTCCGAGGCCCACCGCGACAGCTCGTAGCGGTTCGACAGCTGGGTCTTGCGCAGCACGCTCGACACGTGCGTCTCCACCGTCTTCACGGAGATGAACAGCTCGCCCGCGATCTCCTTGTAGGCGTAACCGCGCGCGAGCAGCCGCAGGACGTCGCGCTCGCGGCGGGTCAGCAGGTCGAGCTCGGGGTCGCCGGGCGGGGCCGCCCCCGGCCGGTCGGAGAACACGTCGAGCACGAACCCGGCCAGGCGTGGCGAGAACACCGCGTCGCCGGACTTCACGCGGTGCACGGCGTCGGCCAGCTCGCGCCCGGAGATCGTCTTCGTGACGTAGCCGCGGGCCCCCGCCCGGATGACCGCGATGACGTCCTCGGCCGCGTCCGACACGCTCAGGGCCAGGAACACCACGTCGGGCAGCTCGGGGCGCAGCTGGCGGAGGACCTCCGCGCCGCCGCCGTCGGGCATGTGGACGTCGAGCAGCACCACGTCGGGCTTGATGTGCCGGATCCCCGCTACCGCCTCGTCGACGGAGCCGGCCTCGCCCACCACCGTGAGGTCGGGGACGCTGCGGTCGAGCTCGGCGCGCACCCCCGAGCGGAACAGTGCGTGGTCGTCGACGAGGAAGACCCGGATCGGATCGGTCACTGTCCACTCTCCTGCTCTGCTTCCGCCACCGGCATCCTCAACTGCACCTCGGTGCCCTCACCCGGCGTGCTGCGCAGCCGCACGGTGCCGCCGTGCCTCTCCATCCTGCCGTGCACGGAATCGGCGAGGCCGTGCCGGTCACCGGGCACGTCGTCGGCGTCGAAGCCGACGCCCCGGTCCCGGACGAACACGTGCACCTCCCCGGGTTCGACCTCCACGTACACGCTCACCTCGGTGACCTTCGCGTGCTTGGCCGCGTTGACCATCGCCTCGCGGGCGGCCAGTACGAGGGCGCGCAGGTCGTCGTCGAGGGGGCGGTCGCCGACCACGACGGGCCGGACGTCGATGGCGTAGGTGTCCTCCACCTCGGCCGCGGCGGTGGTGATCGCGGCGGACAGGCCGGTGTCCAGGCCCGGCTCCCCGGCCCGCCCGACTCGCCCATACCCCGATGCCCCGTACAGCCAGTGGCGCAGCTCGCGTTCCTGGCCGCGCGCCAGCCGCAGCACCTCCCGGGGCTGGTCGGACTGGCGCTGGATCAGCGCGAGCGTCTGCAGCACCGAGTCGTGCAGGTGAGCGGCGATCTCGGCCCGCTCGGCCTCGACGATGCGCTCGCGACGCTCCTCCCCGAGGTCGCGCACCAGCTTGAGCCACCACGGCACCGTGATCACGCCGACGCCGACGAGCGTGGCCACCACGGCGAGCAGCGCGAACTGCACCTGCCCGAGCTGCAGCTGTCCCAGCAGGAACACCCCGATGCCCGCGGCCACGAACACCGCGCCCGCGACGACCCGCAGCAGCGCGGTGCGGCCGCTGCCCGACATCCCGGTGATGCCCGAACGCGCGCCCGCGGTCCAGCGGCGGCGCTGCGACTCGTCGGCCTCGCGCCAGACCAGCGCGGCACCGGCGGCGGCCACGCCCAGCGGCCCGACGACCCAGCCGACCACGGAGTTGCCCAGGGCGTTGGCGGCCAGCCCGGCCCCGACGCCCAGCGCGGCGAGCCCGAACGCCTGCTGGCGCTCGGCCCGGCCGGCGGTGCGGGCGACGTCGGCCTGTTCCTGCTTCACGAACACCCAGAGCAGGCCGTAGGCGATGGCCCCCGACCCGCTGACGAACACGGTGAGCACGACGAACCCGACGCGCACCCAGAGGACGTCGACGCCGAGGTGGTCGGCCACGCCGCCGGCGACGCCCGCGAGGAAGCGGCCGTTGCGCCGCCGGGCGAGCGGTGGCCGGGCCCGGACGGGCGCGGCGGGTGCGGAGCTGGTCACGCCGTCCATGGTCACACGGGCGGGAAGCCCCTGGCATCGGGGAAAGGTCGGGGGCGTCTCGGGGCCATCCCTGATGGTCCGGGGGTGGCGTGCCCGGCACAGTCGTTCCCATGAACAGGACCGACGTGCACGGCACGCTCCGTGAGATGTGGGAGACGCGGCCCGCACGGCCGCGCGACGACCGTCAGGTGGCCGGTGTGGCATCGGCGATCGCCCGCCGCTACGACCTCGATCCGGTGCTCGTCCGGATCGGGTTCGTGGCCGCGGCGTTCACCGGTATCGGCGCGGCGCTCTACATCGCGGGCTGGATCGCCCTGCCCGAGACCCCCGAGGACCCGGCCGCACCGGCCCACCGGCCCCGGCCGGTCCTCGTGGTCGGGTTGGCCGTCGCCGCGGCGGTGAGCATCGGGTTCCTGTTCGGCGACCGCGGCGGGGTGGTGGTCCCGGCGCTGGCGGTACTGGCCCTGCTGTTCCTGCTGCACCGCAGCCGCGGTGACCGGGTGCCCCGCCCGGTCGGCCCGGTCGCCGATGCGCCGACGGCGGCCACGCCCGGACCGTCGCTGGTGAAGGAGGACGTCCCGGCACCCACACCACCGGCCTGGGATCCGCTGGGGGCCGCGCCGTTCGCGTGGGACCTGCCCGAGCCCGGCCCGGCCCAGCCGCCGGCCCGCCCGGAGCGACCGCGCCGGTTCCCCGTCACCGCGGTGACCCTCGGGCTCGCGCTGCTGGCCGGCTCGGCCACCGCCGTGCTGCTCCTGCTCATGGGCGCGCTCGTCGCGTCGAACGTGCCGCTGGTGCTCGGGGTCGGGCTCGGGGTGATCGGCGCCGGGCTCGTGGTGGGCGCGTTCCTCCGCAGCGGACGGGGCCTGATCCCGATCGCGCTGCTGCTCAGCGCGCTCACCTGGGCCGCCGTCGCGGCTCCTCTGGACCGGTGGGAGGCCGGTGGGTTCGGCGATCTGAACGCCACCCCCACCACGCTCGCCCAGCTGCAGCCCGTCTACCAGCGCTCCGCGGGGGACATCACCCTGGATCTGCGGCAGCTCCCCCTGAGCGGTACCGGCCAGGTGCCCACCACGGCGACGCTGGGCGCCGGGGACCTCACGGTGCTGGTCCCCGCGGACACCGACGTGAAGCTGAACGGCTCGGCCGGGCTCGGCGACGTGTCGCTCGGCGGGCAGAAGGTGTCGGGGCCGGGCGCGAAGCTCGACGTCGAGGACCTGGGTGCCGACAACGCCCGGTCCGGTCAGGAGCTCGTCCTCACCCTGTCGACGGGTGCGGGAGATGTGGAGGTGCGTCGTGGCTGAGTACGACGAGGGGACGGTCTCCCGCCGACGCGGCCCGGACGTGGTGATGCTGCTGGTGGGGCTGCTGGCCCTGGGGATGTCGGTGTCGGCATTCGTCGGCCAGGTGCCCAGCCTCGCGGGGTTCGACCCCCGCTGGCTGCTCGCGGGCGGCGCCGCCGTGATCGGACTGCTGTTGCTGGTCGGGAGCCTCCGGGGGCGGCACACGACCTGAGACGTGCGGGCCGCGAGCTGGGGAGCGCAGCGGCCCGCCGGGGGGAGGAGCGGCTCCGCCGCTCGTGAGCGGATATCAGGGTCGGGACCCTGATATCCGCTCACAGCCGTTTCACTCCCACTCGATGGTGCCGGGCGGCTTCGAGGTGACGTCGAGAACGACCCGGTTCACCTCGGCGACCTCGTTGGTGATGCGCGTGGAGATGCGTTCGAGCACCTCGTAGGGCAGCCGGGTCCAGTCGGCCGTCATCGCGTCCTCGGAGCTGACCGGGCGCAGCACGATCGGGTGGCCGTAGGTGCGCCCGTCGCCCTGGACGCCGACGCTGCGGACGTCGGCCAGCAGCACCACCGGGCACTGCCAGATGGTCGTGTCGAGCCCGGCGGCGGTGAGCTCCTCGCGGGCGATCGCGTCGGCCGCCCGCAGGGTCTCCAGCCGGTCGAACGTGACCTCGCCGATGATCCGGATGCCCAGGCCGGGCCCGGGGAACGGCTGACGGCCGACGATGGTCTCGGGCAGCCCCAGCTCGGCGCCGACCCGGCGGACCTCGTCCTTGAACAGCGCCCGCAACGGCTCGACCAGCGCGAACTCGATGTCGTCGGGCAGCCCGCCGACGTTGTGGTGGCTCTTGATGGTGGCGGTGCCCGATCCCCCACCGGACTCGACGACGTCCGGGTAGAGGGTGCCCTGCACGAGGAACCCGACGTGCTCGTCCTGGGCCACCTCGGCGGTGGCCGCCTCGAAGACCCGGATGAACTCGCGTCCGATGATCTTGCGCTTGGTCTCCGGGTCGGTGACGCCTGCCAGTGCCGCGAGGAACCGGTCGGCCACGTCGACGGTGTGCAGCTTTGCGCCGGTGGCGGCCACGAAGTCGCGTTCCACCTGCTCGCGCTCTCCGGCGCGCAGCAGGCCGTGGTCGACGAAGACGCAGGTCAGCCGGTCGCCGATGGCCCGCTGGACAAGCGCGGCCGCGACGGCGGAGTCCACGCCGCCCGACAGACCGCAGATGGCCCGGCCCTCACCCACCTGCTCGCGGACGGCGGCGACCGTGTCGTCGATGATCGACGAGGTGTTCCAGCCGGTGCCGATCTCCGCGACCTCGTGCAGGAAGCGGCGCAGCACCTCCTGGCCGTGCGGGGAGTGGCCCACCTCGGGGTGGTACTGCACGCCGGCCAGCCGCCGGTCGGTGTCCTCGAACGCCGCGACGGCCGCGCGCTCCGACGACGCGGTGACCGTGAAGCCGGGGGGTGCGCTGACCACGGAGTCGCCGTGGCTCATCCACACCGGGTGCTTGCCGGGCAGGCCTTCGTGCAGTGTCCCGGGGTGGTCGGTGACCGTCAGCTCGGTGCGGCCGTACTCGCGGGTGCCGTCGGGGGCCACCTCCCCGCCGAGCGCGCGGGCCATGGCCTGGAAGCCGTAGCAGAGGCCGAGCACCGGGATGCCGGCCTCGAACAGCGCGGGGTCGACGGCCGGGGCCCCGTCGGCGTAGACGCTGGCCGGGCCGCCGGAGAGGATCACGGCGGCGGGCTTGCGGGCGACGATGTCCGCGACGGAGGTGTCGCCGGGCACGATCTCCGAGTAGACCTGCGCCTCGCGGACGCGACGCGCGATGAGCTGGGCGTACTGGGCGCCGTAGTCGACGACGAGGACGGTGGGCGGCTGCACGGTCCCAGGGTAGTCGGGCCAGCGAACCGCTCCGACCACCACTTCCGTGCGGACTCCCACGCACCCGCGGCGTTTGCGCGCCGGACCTGCCGGCTCCCCCCACACGTTGTGTCGTGGCCTCCGGCGCGTCGAGGCCGTCCGGAGGGCCACCCTGGCCTCGGCCCGGACCCGGCTGCGCACCGGGGAACGCGCGGCGGGAGCCGTGCCCTGGGCCCAGCTGAGAGCGGAGCTCGGACTGCCGGAGTAGACGGCCCGGCACGAAGCGCAGCGACGTGAGCTACTCCATCGACATCGACCCGGCCGCGCAGGACACGATCTCCTCACGACCGCCTCGGGCGCTGATCCCGCTCGCCGAGGCACCAGCCATGGTGGAGCCGACCCCGTGGAGCGGCCGGTCGGGCAACCCCGAACGCGACCCCGACGCCGCGGTCCGCAACCCCCTTCGGGGCCGGTGGAATGATCACCCACCTCATCCCCGACCGCGATCGGCGTGTCGACGTCCTGCTCGCCACCTGGCCGTAGCGCCGCGTGCGGACACTGAGCCCGGGGTCACCTTGCCCCCGACCACGGCCCCGGCCATCCTTCACCTGGTGGAAACACACCCCTGTCGGTCGCCCCTGACGATGGAGCCGACCAGCGAGGAGGGGTTGTCATGACCACGAGGGTCTCCGTGGAGCACCGCACCGCCTACCACTTCGACCGCCCGGTGGGCATCGGTGCACACACCGTGCGCCTGCGCCCCGCCCCGCACTGCCGCACGCCGATCACCGGCTACTCGCTGCGGGTGGAGCCGGCCAACCACTTCGTCAACTGGCAGCAGGACGCGCACGGCAACCACGTCGCCCGGCTGGTGTTCCCCGAACCCGCCACCGACCTCACGATCACCGTGAGCCTGCTCGCGGAGATGACGGTGATCAACCCGTTCGACTTCTTCGTGGAGTCCTACGCCGAGCGGTCCGGGTTCGCCTACCCGCCCGAGCTGGCCCAGGACCTCGAGCCCTACCTGCGGCCGGTCGGGGACAACCCGCTGCTGACGGCGTGGCTCGCCGACCACCGCGACCTGACCGCGCCCGGCCAGGCGATCGTCGGCTTCCTCATCGGGCTCAACCGCCAGATCGCCGGCGACGTCGCCTACTCGGTGCGGATGGAGCCCGGCGTCCAGACGCCCGACACCACGCTGCAGCGCGCCGTCGGCTCGTGCCGCGACAGCGCGTGGATGCTCGTGGCGGCGATGCGCGAGCTGGGGTTGGCCGCGCGTTTCGTCTCCGGCTACCTGGTCCAGCTCGCGCCCGACGCCGTCCCCGGGGTCACGCCGCCCGCGTTCGACAGCGACTTCACCGACCTGCACGCCTGGGCGGAGGTCTACGTCCCCGGGGCCGGGTGGGTCGGCCTCGACGCCACGTCCGGGCTGCTCGCGGGCGAGGGCCACATCCCGCTCGCCGCGACGCCGAGCCCGGGCCGCGCGGCCCCGATCAGCGGCATGGTGGACCCGTGCGAGACGACGTTCGAGTTCTCCAACGTCGTCCGGCGCGTCCACGAGGACCCCCGCGTCACCCGCCCCTACTCCAACGAGCAGCGCGAGAAGATCCACGCCGTCGGCCACGCCGTCGACGACCTGCTCACCGCGGGCGACGTCCGGCTGACGATGGGCGGCGAGCCCACGTTCGTCGCGAAGGACGACATGTCCTCGCCCCAGTGGACGATCGCCGCCGACGGCCCCGAGAAGCGTGAACGTGCCGACCGGCTGGCCGCGAAGCTGTTCGACCACTTCGCCCCCGGCGGCGTCGTGCACCGCGGCCAGGGCAAGTGGTACCCGGGTGAGCCGCTGCCGCGCTGGCAGACCGCGCTGATCTGGCGCACCGACGGCGCGGCGCTCTGGCGAGACGCCTCCCTGCTCGACGTGCCGTCCGGGCCGCCGGTGGTGACGCCCGGGTCGGCCGCCGCCCGCGAGGACGTCGAGCACGTGATGCGGGCCGTCGCCGAGGGCCTGGGCATCGACGCCGCCTACGCCAGGCCCGTGTTCGAGGACCCGCTCACCCGTCTCGCGACCGAGGCCCGGCTGCCCGACGGGGACCCGCCCGCAACCGACGTCGAGGGACCTCTCGCCGACCGCGACGCCCGGGCCGAGGTCGTGGACCAGCTCGACGCCGAGCACGGCGACCCGGTCGCCTGGATCCTGCCCGTGCACCGGACCGAGGACGGCGCGGGCTGGGCCACCGCCGAGTGGACCACCCGCCGCGGCCGGATCGTGCTGGTGGACGGCACGTCGCCGGCCGGGCTGCGGCTGCCCCTGTCGTCGATCTCGTGGACGCCGCCGCCCGGCACGCCGGAGGCCTCACGGTTCCGCGAGCTCGCCCCGCTGCCCGCACCGACCGCACTCGGCCCCGAGGGACTGCCGCTGGTCGACCCGCCGCCCGCCGCCGTCACGCCCGTCGAGAAGGCGCCCACCACCGCGCTGTGCGTCCAGGAGCGCGCCGGGCACCTGTACGTGTTCCTGCCGCCGCTGGAGGAGTCCGCGGACGCCGTGGAGCTGCTCGGCGTGGTGGAGCGCGCCGCCGCGGGCGTCGGGGTTCCCGTGGTGCTGGAGGGCTACGCGCCGCCCGGCGACCCGCGCACCCGCACGTTGACGGTCACGCCGGACCCGGGCGTCATCGAGGTCAACGTGCACCCCGCCACGTCCTGGGACGAGCTGGTGGAGATCACCGGGACGCTGCACCGCTGCGCGCACGAGGTGGGGCTGGCCGCCGAGACGTTCACCCTCGACGGCACGCACACCGGCACCGGCGGCGGCAACCACATCACCCTGGGCGGCATCACGCCGAAGGACTCGCCGCTGCTGCGTCGGCCCGACCTGCTGGTGTCGATGCTGACGTTCTGGCAGCACCACCCGTCGCTGTCGTACCTGTTCAGCGGCCGTTTCATCGGCCCCACCAGCCAGGCCCCGCGCGTCGACGAGGGCCGCCACGAGACGCTCTACGAGCTGGAGATCGCGTTCGCCGAGCTGGCGAAGCTGGGTGAGTGCGAAGGAGCCGGATCCTGGCACGTCGACCGGGCCCTGCGCCACCTGCTCACCGACATCACCGGCAACACCCACCGGTCGGAGTTCTGCATCGACAAGCTGTTCAGCCCCGATTCCGAGCGCGGCCGGCTGGGCCTGCTGGAGCTGCGCGGGTTCGAACAGCCTCCGCACCCGGACATGTCGCTGGTGCAGGCACTGCTGGTGCGCGCGCTCGTCGCGCGGTTCTGGGCGGCGCCCTACACCGGGAAGCTCGTGCGCTGGGGCACCCGTCTGCACGACGCGTTCCTGCTGCCCGCTCATCTGGCCGCCGACATCGCCGAGGTGGCCGCCGACCTGCGCGGGCACGGCATCGGCTTCGACACGGCCTGGCTGGACCCGTTCCTGGAGTTCCGGTTCCCGCGCCTGGGCACCGTCGAGGTCAACGGGATCACGCTCGAGCTGCGCGGGGCCATCGAGCCCTGGCACGTGCTGGGCGAGGAGATGGCCAGCGGCGGGGTCGCGCGGTACGTCGACTCGTCGGTGGAGCGCGTCCAGATCCGCGTCACCGGGGCGCTGGAGGACCGCTACGCCATCACCTGCAACGGCGTGCCCGTGCCGCTGCACCCGGCCGGCTCCGGCGACGGGCTGGTGGCCGGCGTCCGGTTCCGTGCCTGGGCGCCGCCGTCGGCCCTGCACCCGACCATCGGCGTGCATTCACCGCTGACGTTCGATCTCGTCGACCGCTGGAACGGCCGCTCGATCGGCGGCTGCACCTACCACGTGGTGCATCCGGGCGGCCGCAGCTACGACACCTTCCCGGTCAACGCGAAGGAGGCCGAGGCCCGGCGCGGCGCCCGCTTCACGCCGTACGGCCACAGCCCCGGTCCCGTGCAGCTGCCCGCGCCGATCGTCGACAGCGAGTACCCGCGCACGCTGGATCTGAGACGGGTAGCGGTGTCGATGCCGCCTCCGCGGGAGTGAGCACGTCGGCGGGTCACCACGTGACCACCCCCGCGACCGCCGGTCGCCGCTATACCGCCCCCGGCGGTCACGACGAGATGCTCGACGCCGAAGGGGGCGTGCGCGGCGCCTGGACCGACATCGCCGCGCTGCTGGAGAGCGGCCGCACCGGGCGGCTGGCCGCCGACACCCGCCGGCTGATCACCGAGGGCGGCATCGGCTACCACCCGCCCGGCAGCGACACCGAGCAGCCGTGGGCGCTCGACCCGTTGCCGCTCATGCTCGACGCCGCGGAGTGGGCCGTCCTGGAACGCGGGGTCGCCCAGCGGGCCGAGCTCCTGGACCGGCTGCTCTCGGACCTCTACGGGCCGCGCCTGACGCTGCGCACCGGCGTGCTGCCCGTCGAGCTCGTGCTCGGCCACGAGGGCTACGTCCGGGGCTGGATGCGCGGCGCGGGCACCCCGCCGCGGCGCGAGCTGTTCCTCGCCGGCGCCGACCTCGCCCGCACCCCGCACGGCTGGCACGTCGTGGGCGACCGCGTGCAGTCGCCGTCCGGCGCCGGGTACGCGCTGGCCAACCGGCGTGTGGCCGCCCGCGTGCTCGCGCCCGTGCACCGGCGCTCCCGCATCCACCGCCTCGGCCCCTTCTTCGACGCGGTGCGCAGCGGCCTGGAGGAGCTCGCCCCCGACTCCGCCCGCATCGTGCTGCTCACCCCCGGCCCGCAGAGCGAGACCGCGTTCGAGCAGGCGCTGCTGGCGTCGACGCTCGGGTTCCCGCTGGTCCAGGGCTCGGAGCTGGCCGTGCGCGACGGCCGCGTCTGGCGTCGGACGCTGGGGCGCAAGGAACCGGTGGACGTCATCCTGCGCCGCGTCGACGCCGCCTGGTGCGACCCGCTCGACCTGCAGGCCGGCTCACACCTCGGCGTGCCCGGGCTGCTGGAGGCCGCCCGGCTGGGTACGGTCACCGTCGTCAACGGGATCGGCAGCGGCGTGGCCGAGAACCCCGGGCTGGTGCCGTTCCTGCCCGCGCTGGCCGAGGCCCTGCTCGACGAGCCGCTCGCACTGCCGGCCGCCCCGACCTGGTGGTGCGGCGATCCGGCGGGCCGCTCCCACGTGCTCGCCCACCTGGCCGAGATGCTGATCAAGCCGATCGCCCGCTCCGAGGGGCGGTCCACCGTGGTCGGGGCGGAGCTCAGCGCCGCCGAACGCGCCGACCTGGCGGCCCGGATCACGGCCGAGCCGCACGCGTGGGCCGGGCAGGAGCACGTGGTGCCCAGCACCGTGCCGGTGATCGGCTCGGACGGCTCGGTCGACGCCCGGCCGATGTCCCTGCGCACGTTCGCGGTGGCCGAGGGCGGCCGGTTCCGGGTGATGTCGGGCGGGCTGGCCCAGGCCGCGGACGAGCCGGCCCGGCGGCTGATCCGGATGGGCGCGGGCACCGTCGCGAAGGACGTCTGGGTGCTCGGGCCGGTGGCCGTGTCGACGGCACCGGTGCTGGAGATCGTCCGCGAGCCCGCGGACACGCTCAGCCCCCGCGTCGCCGCGGACCTGTTCTGGCTCGGCCGCTACGCCGAGCGCGCCGAGGACACCGCACGGCTGCTCCGCGCCGTCGCCGACCGCTGGGCCGACTTCCGGACCAGCCCCGAGGACGCGGGCGGGCGCGCGCTGGAGGTGCTGCTGCGGGCCACGTCGGCCGTGACGGCCACCGGCCCCGGGTTCGGCGGCCCCGATCCCGGGCCCGAGCTGCTGGCCCTGCTGACCGACCGGGACCGGCCCGGCACGCTGGCCCACGCCGTGCACCGGCTGGTCGGCGCCGCGCAGGCCGTGCGGGAGCAGCTGTCGAACGACACCTGGTTCGTGCTGGGCCGCCTGGAGGAGGTGCTGGGCGGGCTCGCGTCGTCCGCGCCGGAGGCCGCCGACCTCTCGGGCGCCCTGACCCGCGTGCTGGAGGGGCTGCTCGCGCTCTCCGGGATCGCCGCCGAGAGCCTCGTCCGCGACACCGGCTGGTACCTGCTCGACGCCGGCCGCCGCGTCGAACGCGCCCAGCACGTCACCGCGCTGCTGGCCGCCACCCTCTGCGACGTCCCCGTCCCGGCCGCCGACGACCTGGTCCTGGAGTCCGTCCTGATCACCGCCGAGAGCATCATCACCCACCGCCGCCGCCAGCGCACCGGCGTCGACTCCGTGCTCGAGCTGCTGCTCACCGACCCGGCCAACCCGCGCGCCGTCGGCCACCAGCTCGACCGGCTGCGCGCCGACACCGCCGCCGTCCCCGGCCCCGACGGCGGGGTGGACGCCGCGCTGGAGACCGTCGAGCGGCGGCTCGCCACGATCGACCCCGCGGAGCTGGCCCGCCGCGGCCCCGACGGCACCCGCGCGGCCCTGCGGGCCCAGCTCACCGGGCTGAGCGAGGACCTGTGGGGGTTCGCCGAGGTACTCGAACGCGGCCGGTTCGCCCCTGGCCTGCCGCCGCGCCCCCTCGGACCGTTGCAGGCGATGGGATGACGACCACTTTTCGCGTCACCCACCGCACCACCTACCGCTACGACGGCGACGTCGGCACCAGCTTCGGGCGCGCCCACCTGCTGCCCCGCGAGGGCCCGCGCCAGACCATCCGCGAGGCCCGGGTCACCGTCGACCCCGAGCCCGCCGAGCTGCGCGACCACACCGACGCGTTCGGCAACACCTCCACCTACTTCTGCGTGACCACCGCCCACCGCGAGCTGGTGGTGCTGGCCGAGAGCCTGGTCGAGGTGGCGGAGGTGCCCCCGCCCACGTCCCCCACGCCCTGGGAGGTGGTGCGCGACGGGCTGTACACGACGCCGGCCCCGGAGCTGCTCGACGCCCGCGGCTACGTCCTGCCCTCCCCCCGGCTGCCCCCGCACGCCGCCGTGACCGCGTACGCGCAGCCGTCGTTCACACCGGGGCGGCCGCTCGTCGAGGCGGCGATCGACCTCTCCACGCGTATCCACCGCGACTTCCGGTACCGCTCGGGGAGCTCCGGCGTGGGCAGCACCGTCCCCGAGCTGCTGGAGCGCGGCGAGGGCGTCTGCCAGGACTTCGCCCACCTCGGCGTCAGCGCGCTGCGCTCGGTGGGCCTCCCGGCCCGCTACGTGAGCGGCTACCTGCGTACCACCCCGCCCCCCGGCCGCGAGCGCGTGCTGGGTGCCGACGCGTCGCACGCGTGGATGTCGGTGTTCACCGGCAGCGGCTGGCTCGACCTCGACCCCACCAACGACCGGCTCGTCGACGACTCGTTCGTGGAGCTCGCCCACGGCCGCGACTACTCCGACGTGCCGCCGCTCAAGGGTGTGATCTACAGCGACTCGGCCGAGAGTGTGATGCAGGTGGGCGTCGACATGATCCCCGTCGAGGACGGGTAGAGGAGCCGATGCGGTCCTTCGCCTGCCCCACGTGCTCCCACCTGGTGTTCTTCGAGAACTTCAGCTGCCTCAACTGCGGCACGGAGCTCGGTTTCGCCCGGGTCGACCGGGACATGGTGGCCGTCGGTGCGCTGGTGCGGTGCGCGAACACGCAGGTGGCCGACTGCAACTGGGTGGTCGCCCCGGGCGAGGGCCTGTGCGGCAGCTGCGTGCTCACCCGCACCCGCCCCGCCGACGACGACGCCGCCGGCATGATGTCGTTCGTCCGGGCCGAGGCGGCCAAGCGCCGACTCGTCTACCAGCTCGACGGCCTGGGGCTGTCCACAGCGGGCGTGCTGTTCGACCTGCTGTCGTCGACGAACGGGCCCGTGATCACCGGCCACGAGGACGGCGTCGTCACCATCGACATGGCCGAGGGCGACGACGGGCACCGCGAGGCCCTGCGCGTCCAGCTCGCCGAGCCCTACCGCACGCTGCTCGGCCACTTCCGCCACGAGACCGGCCACTACTACTGGACAGTGCTGGTCGAGCCCGACCCGGACGCCTTCCGCGCGCTGTTCGGCGACGAGCGCGCCGACTACGCCGAGGCGCTGCAGAAGCACTACGCGGGCACCCCTGCGCCAGGCTGGGAGGAGTCGTACGTCAGCACCTACGCCACCGCCCACCCGTGGGAGGACTGGGCCGAGTCCTTCGCCCACTACCTGCACATCCGCGACACCCTGCAGACGGCCGCGTCCTACGGGCTGGTCGTCGGCGGTCCCGACGCCGTCACCACCCCCGACGCCCCGCTGGAGGCCACCCCGACCGAGGACCCGTCGGGCTTCTCGGAGATCGAGCGCACGTGGCTCCCGCTGACCTACGCCCTCAACGCCGTCAACCGCTCGATGGGCAAGGACGACCTCTACCCCTTCTACCTGTCGGAGACGGTGCTGAAGAAGCTGCGCTTCGTCCATAACCTCGTTACGTGACGATCCGATTGCGCAGCGCGACGGGCGAGAGGTGAACCCGCAGCCCGATGCAGCCTGGACGGTACGTCTCACCGCGCCGGTCGACGAGGCCACGACCCGCCAGGTGCTGCGCGACCGGCGCTGGGAGCACTCGTTCGGGACCGCCCGGAGCTGGAGCATCGACCACGCCGAACGCGGACTGCGCGAGCTGGACGCCGCGGCGCGCGGGCTCGAGAGCGACCGCATGGCCGAGCTGCTGGAGTGCGTCGAGGCGGTGTCGGAGCACTTCGGCATCGCGGTGGCGGCCGGCAACGAGATGGCGCTCTGGCAGCACCTGTACGGGACGCCACCGCCGCTGCGGTCGGAGCGGCGGCACGTCGAGCTGGCCCGGCAGGCGCTGGGTTCGCTGTGCGGCCACCACCTCCTGTGCACCGGGCACGGCGTCGCGGCCGTGGCGCTGCCTGGCCCTCGAGCCGGCCCTGCACCCGCACATGATCGACCGCTTCGGCACCGCCTGCCCGCCGGGAGCCGCGGGCCCCAACCAGCGACCGGTGCTGACGGCGGACCGGTGCCGCGACCTCGAGCGGGTCGCCCGGCTCTCGCGGTGGCCGTCACAGCTCGACCTGGCCGCGCTGGTCTCGACGGTGGCCGGCCAACCGGCCTGGATCGAGCTCCACGGCCTCAGCCCCCCGGACGCCCCGGGCGTCCCGGCCGGCAGCGCCTGGGTCGAGGGCCCCGGCTACCGCGCGTACGCCTGGGACCGGGCCGGGGCCGACCGTGCCCCCGCCGATCTGCTGGTCCAGGTGGAACGGCTGCTGGCGGCGAAGCTGCCCGACATCCGCGCCCAGATCGACCTGGTGATCGCCGACGTCGTCCCGTGACGCCGCCGTCTGTCAGCACGCCTCGCCGAGCTTGGCCGCCCCGAAGTCGATCGTCGTGTCCGACGTGATCGTGGTGCCGGCCTTGACACTCTGGTCGCACACCTTCCAGTCGCGATCGAGGATCTGCCGCCGCCCGGCACCTGTGGCGTCGTGAGACTTCGTGATCGCGATCCCGTAGGAGGTCAACTTCTGGATCGCGTCCTGGGCATCCTGCAGCCCGGACCCGACGAGGTCCGGCATCACCCAGCTCGTCGCCACCGGCGCAGGCTGCCCCGGCGCAGTCTGGGCAGGCACCGTCTGTGCCGGCAGCGGCGCGAGCGTGGCCTGGGTGGCCGACGGCGACGCGGTGGAGGACGCCGGGCTGCCGCAGCCACCAGTCGAAAGGGCTGCGGCGACGAGACCCGTCAGGACGAGAGCAGGGCGACGCATCGCATCTCCAGGAAGGTGGTCGGGTGTGGCGACAGGATGTCGCCCGGCGGACGCGCACCGTTACGTTCGGTGGCCAGATCACGATCAGCGCGCTGGCTCCGCGGATCACCCCGTAGCCGAATTTGATGATGCGGTCAGACGGGAGGAAACGCCCGACCGGGGCCGGACGACAGGCAGGGCACCACGCCCCTGCGATAGAACCGAGTTGCCACCGATGACGATGCCGCAACCGCCGTACCAGCAGTACCCCCAGCAGCCGCAGCCGTGGGTCGACGGATACCAGCAGCCGTACCCTCAGGGACCGCAGCAGCCGTACTACCCGCAGTCGGGCTACGTGCCGGGGTACCAGCCGAGCGGACAGTTCCCTCTGGCGGGTTCGGTCCCCACCCAGCGAGGACTCCCTCCGGCACCGCCCCAGCCGCCCAGGAAGCCGCGGTTCGGGCTCCTCGCCCGAATCGGAATGATCATCGGTGCAGCCGTCTTGATCGTCATCGTCGCAAGCGTGGCCTCTGCCGCCAAGTCGTCCCGTTCGTCGACTCCGCCGTCGACTGCGGGAAGTACGACCACGACCTACGCGGCCCCGACGCCGGCCGCAGTCGCACCGACGGTTGCACCTTCCGTCCCCGCCGCGCCTGCGAAACCTGCACCAGCCAAGGCGATCACGGCGAGGGACTGGGCGAAGATCGCGAAGAGCCCCGACGCCCACGTCGGCGAGAGCATCGTCGTCTACGGGCAGGTCAAGCAGTTCGATGCTGCGACTGGGACGGATGGCTTCCGGGCGAACGTCGACGGCGTCAAACATCCAGTCAGCTACGGCTACGCCGACTACGAGACGAACACGGTGCTCGCCAGCGCCTCCGCAGACCTCAGCGACCTGGTTGAGGGTGACCTGTTCAGGGCTGAGGTCGTGGTGTCCGGCTCCGTCTCCTACGAAACGACCCTCGGCGGCACCATGACGGCACCACAGCTGAGCATCACGAAGATCACGACGATCGGAACTGCGAAGTAGTACCGACGACTCACTGAAATCCGGCGCTGATCAGCCCAATCGCCGGTCAAGCCATCGACTCAGCCGCGGACCGTCAGGCCCACGCGCTGGAACTCCTTCAGGTCGCTGTAGCCGGTCTTCGCCATCGCCCGCCGCAGGGCACCGAAGAGGTTGACCGTGCCGTAGGGGCTGCTGGAGGGGCCGAAGAGCACCTGCTCGAGGTCACGCTCGCCGGGGGCGAAGCCCGTCACCTCCGAGCGCGGCAGGCTGGGGTGGGCCACCGAGCTCGTCCAGTACAGGCCCTGCCCGGGGGCCTCGGTGGCCTCCGAGAGCTGCTCGCCGAGCATCACCGCGTCGGCGCCGCAGGCGATGGCCTTAGCGATGTCACCGGACGCGCCCATGCCGCCGTCGGCGATCACGTGGACGTAGCGGCCGCCGGTCTCGTCGAGGTAGTCGCGGCGGGCCGCGGCGGCGTCCACGATCGCGGTGGCCATCGGGACGCCGATGCCCAGCACGTCGTCGGTGGTGGTGGCCGACGACTCCCCGTACCCGACGATGACGCCGGCCGCGCCGGTGCGCATGAGGTGCATCGCGGTGCGGTAGTCACCGACGCCACCGGCGACGACGGGCACGTCGAGGGAGGCGATGAAGTCCTTGAGGTTGAGCGGCTCGCCGTCCGAGACGTGCTCGGCGGAGATGATCGTGCCCTGCACGACGAGGATCTCGACGCCGGCGGCCAGCAGGTCGGGGGTGAGCTCCCGGGCGCGCTGCGGGCTCACCCGCGCGGCGACGGTGACCCCGGCGTCCCGGACGGTCTTGAGCGCCTCCTTGAGCAGCGCCGGGTCGATCGGCGCGGCATGCAGCTCCTGCAGCATCCGGACGGCGGCGGTGGGGTCGTCGGACGCCGCGGCCTCCAGGACCTGGGTGAGTGCGCCGTCGGCCTCGGCGTGCCGGGCCCAGAGGCCCTCGGCGTTCAACACGGCCAGGCCGCCGAGCTGCCCGATCCGCACGGCGCTCGCCGGCGAGACCACCGCGTCGGTCGGGTGGGTCACCAGCGGGATCTCGAAGCCGTAGGCGTCGAGCTTCCAGGCGGTGGATACCTCCTTCGAGCTCCGCGTCCGCCGCGACGGCACGATCTCGACCTGGTTCAGGTCGTAGCTCCGACGGGCCTCTCGGCCCATCCCGATCTCCACGAGGTCACGCACGAGAGGTCAGGGTAGAGCGGCGGCTACCGGGTCGCGTAGTTGGGCGCCTCGACCGTCATCGTGATGTCGTGCGGGTGGCTCTCCTTCAGCCCCGCCGCGGTGATCCGGACGAGCTGCGCGTCCTGCAGCTGCGGGATGGTCTGCGCCCCCGCGTAGCCCATGCCCGAGCGCAGACCGCCGATGAGCTGGTGCACCACCTGCGACAGCGGGCCCCGGAACGGGATACGACCCTCGATGCCCTCGGGCACGAGCTTGTCCTCGCTGAGCACGTCGTCCTGGGCGTAGCGGTCCTTGGAGTAGGACTTCGCGTCCCCGCGCGACTGCATCGCCCCGAGCGAGCCCATGCCCCGGTAGGTCTTGAACTGCTTGCCGCCCACCAGCACGATCTGGCCCGGCGACTCGGCCGTGCCGGCCAGCAGGCTGCCCAGCATCACCGTGGAGGCGCCGGCCGCGATGGCCTTGGAGATGTCGCCGGAGTACTGGATGCCGCCGTCGCCGATGACGGGCACGCCGGCCACCGCGCACGCCTGCGCGGCCTCGTAGATCGCCGTGATCTGCGGCGCCCCCACCCCTGCGACGACGCGTGTGGTGCAGATGGAGCCCGGCCCGACGCCGACCTTGACCGCGTCGGCCCCGGCCTCGACGAGGGCGGCGGCGCCCGCGCGGGTGGCGACGTTGCCGCCGACGACGTCGACGGAGTGGCCCACCTCGGCGCGCAGCTTCGCGACGGTCTCCAGCACGCGGCGGGAGTGGCCGTGCGCGGTGTCGACCATCAGGACGTCGACGCCGGCCTCGACGAGCAGCATGGCCCGCGCGTAGCCCTCCTCGCCCACGCCGACCGCCGCGGCGACGACGAGCCGCCCGTCGGGGTCCTTCGTGGCGAGCGGGTACTTCTCGGTCTTGTTGAAGTCCTTGATCGTGATCAGGCCGCGCAGAATGCCGTCACCGTCGATGATCGGCAGCTTCTCCAGCTTGTGGCGGCGCAACAGCCCCAGCGCGGCCTCGGCCGAGACACCGACGCGCGCGGTGATCAGCGGCGCGTGGGTCATCACCTCGATCACGGGACGGGCGTGGTCCATCTCGAACCGCATGTCGCGGTTGGTGATGATGCCGACGAGCTTGCCGCCGGCGTCGGTGACGGGCACGCCGGAGATGCGGAACTTGGCGCACAGCGCGTCGACGTCGGCCAGCGTGTCCTCGGGCGAGCAGGTGACCGGGTCGGTGACCATGCCCGCCTCGGAGCGCTTCACCACCTCCACCTGGGCGGCCTGCTGCTCGGGCGACAGGTTGCGGTGCAGCGTGCCCAGCCCACCGGCCCGGGCCATGGCGATGGCCATCCGGGCCTCGGTGACGGTGTCCATCGGCGAGGACACGATCGGCACCTTCAGCCGGACCCGGCGGGTGACCTGCGTGCCCGTGTCGACGGCGCTGGGCACCACATCGGACTCGGCCGGCAGCAGCAGCACGTCGTCGAAGGTCAGGCCCAGCATCGCGAACTTCGCCGGCAGTCCTGCGGTCTCGCTCGTCATCTCTGTGAACATCCCATCGTCCGACCGCGTGGACCCCCTAGAGGAACCATCGTATCCGCGCGTCGGTCGCGTGGCGCGCGGGTCGCGGTGTGACGCCCGCGGCGGAGTATCGTTGACGGCGTGTCGCCAGATGCCCTCCCACCGGACCCGTTTGCCGGAGATCCGCACGATCCCGCGCTGTCGTTGGACGGCGAGGAGGACGAGGAGCAGGACGCGTTGAGCGACGAGGAGCGTGACGAGGTCGTCGCCGACCTCGCCGATCTGGCCGTCTACCAGGCCCTTCTCGAGGGGCGCGGGGTGCGCGGCATCGTGGTCGACTGCGGCGACTGCGGCGAGCAGCACTACCACGAGTGGAGCCTGCTGCGCGCGAGCCTGCAGCAGCTGCTCGAGGAGGGGCAGATGCGGCCGCACGAGCCCGCCTTCGATCCCGACCCCGCGAGCTACGTCACGTGGGAGTACTGCCGCGGGTACGCCGACGCGGTGCTCTCAGACTCCTGACCCCACCCTCTACGACGACGGCCCCGATCCTGTGGATCGGGGCCGTCGTCGTAGAGGGTGGGGTCAGCTGGTGCCCGGGGCCGGCACGGTGGTGCCGGTTCCGGACGCCGTGGTACTGGACGACGGCGCGCCCTCGGCGCCGCCCATGCCCTGGGGCTTGGGCGTGGTGGTGGCGGGCCCACCTTCCGTGACCGGGGTGGACGTGGCCCCGGTCGTCGGATCGACACGACCGTCGGTGTTGCTCGGCGCCGAGGTCGGGGCGCTCGGGCCGGTGACCGCCGGGTTCTGCGAGGTGAGGACCCCACCGGACGACGGGTCCGGTGCGGGAGCGTTCGTCGTGGTCACCGGATCCGGGTCCGTCGGCCGCGGGGACTGGCTGAGCTCGGCTCCCTTCGGCACCTTCCGCGTCCGATCCTTCTTCAGCGGCGCACCGGGGTCGGTGGGCTGCCCGGGAGGTGTCTCCGCCGCCTTCGCCACCAGGAAGTTCTGGACGTCGGCCAGCTCGGCCTTGCCCTCCTGCGGACGGACCGCGGCGAGATCGGCGTTCGCCGCCTGGAGCTGCTGCGCCGCGACCTCGGGCTGCCCGTCGACCAGCGCCTGCTTGGCCGAGGTGATGTGGTCCTCCGCGCTCACGGCGGCCTCGACCGACTGCGCCCGCTCGCTGTAGAGCACCTTCGACACGCCCCACAGCGCGTCACCGGGCTCGGAGCTGGCCGATCCGATGGACACGCCACCGATCGCGAGGACGACGAACGCGGCGGCCGCGGCCACCGGCGCGAGGTGCCGACCCACCCGGCGGGCAGTGGACGGCCGCCCGGCCTGGATGGCGGCCATCGCGGTGTCGATGTCGACGAGCTCGGGGATCGGATCGGCGTCGACCTCGGCCTTCCACGCGGCCAGGATGGCGGCCACATGGTCGTCGGCGTCGTAACCGTGCACGCCGGGCGCGGACACGGACATGCCGCTGCGCAGGGCGTTGATGAGCTCGTCGTCGGCCTGCACCGCGACGAGATCGATGGGCTCGTCCATCGGGATCGGGCGGGTGTTCATCCCCTCGGGGTGTACGCCGTTCGTGCCGTTGGTTCTGTGGCGTCCACCCCCGAAGGGGTATTCCGAGCCCCGCGGGGTGGTGTTGTCACCGTCACCGCTACGCACTCAGACCACCTCCTCTTCGGGCATCGACTTGCGCAACCGCGCCAGGGCGCGGTGCTGGGCCACCCGGACAGCGCCGGGTGTGGATCCGACCGCCTCCGCCGTTTCCTCGGCGGAGAGTCCGACGACCACGCGTAACACCAGGATCTCTCGTTGCTTGTCGGGGAGCGTCTCGAGCAGGGTTGCCATCTCGCCGGACAGTTCGACGCGCAGGGCGCGCTGTTCCGGTCCGTCTCCGGTCTCCACGGAGTCGGGCACTTCCGCGACCGGTTCCGACCGGTTGCGGGTGGCCGCACGGTGCGCGTCGATCACCTTGTGCGACGCGATGCCGTAGACGAACGCCAGGAACGGGCGGCCCTGGACGCGATAGCCGGGCAAGGCCGTGAGTACGGCCAAACACACCTCCTGCGCGACGTCGTCGGCGGAGACCGACGCACGGTCCAACCGACCGAGGCGCGCACGGCAGTACCGCACGACCATGGGCCGGATGATGGCGAGCACGTGCCCTACCGCTCCGCGGTCCCCTGCCATCGCAAGGGCCACCAGCTCGTCGGGAACGTCTGTCGTCTCACTCATCGCACGCTGTCGTCCGGGTGTTACCCAACATGTTCGTCATCATCCGTTCGTGAGGGCGCCCACGGAGAGTGTTCAGCCGTGTCCTCAATGCGCCCACCGTAGCGAACCGGCCGGACGATCCGGGAGGGACTCCTCGTCCGCAGATGATGACGTCCGGAAGGGGCCCCGCGGTGCGGACCGGGAGAGAGCCCACCCGATCGGGCGCAGCGGCGCCACCGGCGGGGAGAGCGACGGCCACGGGCGCGGACACCGTGGCGGCGGGCGCGTGGCCGGCCGGGAAGGGCGGGCCACGTCGCCGCGTGATCCACCGGGCCGCACGCACGAAGGCGCGGCCCGGGTCTGACGTCAGGTACCTACGGGCAGGTCAGGAGACCAGGCCGCGACGGAAGCCGTGGGCCACGGCCTGGGCGCGGTCGCGCACGCCGAGCTTGCGGAACAGCCGCCGGGCGTGGGTCTTGACCGTGTCCTCGGACAGGTAGAGCTCGCGGCCGATCTGGCCGTTGCTCTTGCCCTGGCTCATCCCCCGCAGCACCTGGAGCTCGCGCTCCGTGAGCTGGACGCCGGGGTCGGTGGGTGCCCGTGGCGTGGGCACCGCGGTGCTGGCCAGGGTGTGGGCGAGCGCGGCCACCAACTCGGGACGCGAGGCGTCCCAGCGGAGGTAGCCGCGGGCGCCGCCCGCGATGGCCGCGGCGATGCTGCCCGCGTCGTCGGGTGCCCCGAAGACGATGACGTTGGCCTGGGGGTGGGCGGCGACGAGGCGACGCGTCGCCTCGACCCCGGTGGGCACCGCGCGCTGGGTGCCGACCAGGACGACGTCGACCGGCTGGCGTGAGAACCGCGCCAGCAGTTCGTCCCCATGGGCGACGCAATCGATCCGGTGTACCCCCGGCACCGCGGACATCACGCGGGTGAGACCTTCGCGGACGCTACGACGATCGTCGCAGATGAGTACCGTCGTCACGACGGCTCCTTCCTGCAGCTTCCTGCAGCCGGGTGATGTGTCACCCCCCGCATCGGCGGGTGACAGGCCCACCTTGACACGATCAGGGCGAACTTGTGGCCTCCATTCGGGACCGTTGCGCCGAGTGGCACTCGTCATGTGGGTGACGTTGTTCCGAATGGAGTAATTACACTAGCGGTATCTGCCTCTGGGGTCACACCGACACCCCCAAAAGGCGCTTGCCACGGGGGTCGGTCCTCCTTCCGATGACGCTCATCGCCGACGCCGCGGCGTGTCGTCGGCGCGTCGCGCCGCCCGACCGGTCGTCCGGCGATCGTTGCGCCGATCGGGCGACAGAATCGTTTGCGAGCGACTCATGATCGTCCACCAGTCGTGTGACGAGGTCCGCCGCCGCGAGCGCGCACGGCCACCGGAGGGGCAAGAGCCCCAGAACGTCACAATCCTCACCGATCGCGTCGAGCGCAGCGATCGCGTCCGCCGGACCGACGTCGCCCGCGACGCCTCGGGCCACCACGTGGATGATCCGTGACTTGAGAACGTGCCGTACCGAGCCACCGGCCACCGCGAGGGCCACGGCCGAGCCGGCCCGCGACACCGCGTCGGCGGCCCGCCCCGTCAGCAGGGCGTGCTCGGCGCGCACCCAGCCCAGGCGCACCCGGGGCCGCCACGAGGGGTGACCCTCCGCCGCCCGCTCCGCGACGTCGAGCAGCCGGGCGGCGGTGGTCGGGTCGCCGAGCCCGACGGCGTCGGCCGCCAGGCCCACGAGCGCGTCGATGCGCGCCGCCCACGCGTCCGTTCCGTCGGCATCGGGATCACCGGCCGGGCCCGCCGTGGCCAGCCGCAGGCCCAGGGCGTCGTCGGGCCGGGCCGCGGCGTGCCCGCCCTGCTGGCGACGGTGGGCCGCCCGCGTGACGGCGGCGTGCGCGGCCACAGCGGGCGGGACGGCGGGATCGGCCAGCAGGCGCCCCAGCTCGGTGGCCGCCGCCGCGTAGCGCCCCTGGCCGCCGAGCGTCACGGCCACCAACCAGCGGTCGACGGCCCCCGTTCCCGGTTCGACCCGTACGCCGAGGTCCGGGCGGCGGCCGAACGCCGCCTCGCGGAGAGCGCTCACACCGCCGCGGCGTCGCAGATCACGCGGGTGGCCTCGGCGAGCGAGCCCAGCCGGACCACCCGGGGCGGCAGCTCGACCTCCGCCCAGCCCGGGCCCCCGACGAACGTCCGGGCCGCGGGGCGGGTGCGGGGAAGGGACCGCACCACCTCGGCATCGGCGGTGGAACGCAGCTGCGACCAGAGGACGACGGCGGCCGGTGCGGTCCGCCGGATCGCGGCCACCAGCGCGTCGACGGGCAGGTCCGAGCCCAGGGAACGGCAGAGCACCCCCCGCTCGGTCAACGTGGCCGCGAGCACCGCCATCGGCAGCGTGTGCTGCTCGCCCGGCATCCCCGCCAGCAGCACCGGTCGCGCGCCGGCGTTCGACGGTCTGCCCGTGGCCGCCCCGAACGCACCGACGACGCACTCGCTGAGCAGGTGCTCGATCTCGACCCCGGCGCCGGTGGCCGCCCAGCGCTCGCCCACGGCGGTCAGCACCGGCACGGCCACGTCGTTCCAGGTGGCCTCGACGCCCGTGGCGGCGATCGACTCCGTCAGCACCGCACGCGCGGCCGCCGCGTCCAGCGCGAGCGCGGCACGCCCCAGCCCGCGGGCGCGCTTCCCGACTCCCGGCAGGCGCAGGACCTGGCCGCCCACCCGCACGCGGGCGGCGACCTCCCCGGTGCCGCCCGTGTCGGCCAGGACCGGGTCACCCAGCTCGTCGGTCCCCTGTTCCGGCTCCGGCTCCGACGCCGGTGGAACGGGGAAGGGCCGGTCGGTGTCGGGCCGGGGCAACCGGGCGGCGAGCGCGTACGCCGCCGCCTCGGCCGGACCGGCCCCGCGCACGAGCGCGTGCTGCATCAGCTCCAGCCGGGCGACGTCGTCGGGGGAGTAGCGGCGGTGCCGGCCGGGGGCGTGGTCGGACGGGCCGATGCCGTAGCGACGGTCCCAGGTGCGCAGCGTGGCCGGCGCGATGCCGAGCCGGCGCGCGGCCGCGGCCACGCTGAGCTGCACCGTCGACTCCGGCGTCCCGGTCGGATGCGGATCGGACGGCTCCGCGACCGGTTCGGACTGCATCGGACCATCGTGCGTGCCCGGAGCGTCACCGGCAACCTGCCACGCCCACGGCGAAGTGTTTTACGACTCTCTACTTGAACAAGGTTTGAAGCGGTTCTATGGTGGGGTAACTCGTCGCTGGTACGCAGCGGAGAACAAGGTGGGTGATGAACGTGGCGGATACGCGAAGGCTCCCGGTCCCGGTCACAGAGATCTACGACTGGCAGATGCAGGGCGCCTGCCGAGGCATGGACAGCGCGTTCTTCTTCCACCCGGAGGGTGAGCGCGGCCCGGCCCGCGCCAGCCGCGAGACGCGGGCCAAGCAGGTGTGCAGGGGCTGCCCCGTCCTGGAGCAGTGCCGCCGGCACGCCCTGACCGTCCACGAGCCCTACGGCGTCTGGGGCGGGCTCTCGGAGTCCGAGCGCGACGACATCATCCGCGACCGCGACCGCACCTTGCGGGTGCACGGCCAGAGCCAGGCCGTCTCGCGGATGTGAAGCACCGGGCCCGGGGCGGAGCACACCGGCCAGGGCCCGTGAACACCGAAGGCGGGCCGGCCCCACATGGGCCGGCCCGCCTTCGCCGTTCGTGAACTACTACCTCAGTGGCCGTGCCCGTGGCCGTGACCACCCGCGGGGGCGGGCGGTGCGTCGGCGGGCTTGTCGACGACCGCGCTCTCGGTGGTGAGCACCATGCGCGCGATCGACGCGGCGTTGACCACCGCGGACCGGGTGACCTTGACGGGGTCGATGACGCCGTCGGCCACGAGGTCGCCGTAGGTGAGGGTGGCGGCGTTGAAGCCACTGCCCCACTCCATCTCGGCGACCTTGCCGACCACGACCGCGCCCTCGAGGCCGCCGTTCGCGGCGATCCAGAACAGCGGCGCGGACAGCGCCTTGCGGACGACGGCCACGCCGGTGGCCTCGTCGCCGGAGAGGCCGAGGCCGTCCTCCAGCGCCTTCGCCGCCTGCACGAGCGCCGAACCGCCGCCGGGGACGATGCCCTCCTCGACCGCGGCCCGGGTGGCCGACACCGCGTCCTCGATGCGGTGCTTGCGCTCCTTGAGCGCGGTCTCGGTGGCGGCACCGACCTTGATGACCGCGACGCCGCCGGAGAGCTTGGCCAGACGCTCGCCGAGCTTCTCCTTGTCCCAGTCGGAGTCGGCGGCCGCGATCTCGGCGCGCAGCTGCACGACGCGCGCGTCGGTGGCCTCCTTGGAGCCGCCGCCCTCGACGAGGGTGGTGGCGTCCTTGGTGATCACCGCGCGGCGGACGGTGCCCAGCAGGTCCAGCCCGGCCTCGGACAGCTTGAGCCCGACCTCCGGGTTGATGACCGTGCCGCCGGTGGCGATGGCGAGGTCGTCCATGAAGTTCTTGCGGCGGTCACCGAAGAACGGCGACTTGACCGCGGCGACCTTCACGGTCTTGCGGATCGAGTTGACCACCAGCGTGGACAGGGCCTCGCCCTCGAGGTCCTCGGCGATGATCAGGAGCGGCTTGCCGTCGGCGAGCACCTTCTCCAGCAGCGGCAGCAGGTCGGCGATGGCGCCGATCTTGTCGCGGTGCAGCAGGACGTAGGCGTTCTCGAGCACCGCCTCCATCGACTCGGAGTCGGTGACGAAGTACGGCGAGAGGTAGCCCTTGTCGAACTGCAGGCCCTCGGTGATCTCCAGGTCGGTGGAGAGCGTGGAGCCCTCCTCGATCGTGATCACGCCGTCCTTGCCGACGGCCTTGAGGGCCTCGCTGATCAGCTGGCCGATCTCCTCCTCGCGGGAGGCGATCGTGCCGACCTGGGCGATGTGCTCCTTGTCGTCGACCGGGATCGACTTCTCCTTGAGCACCTCCGCCACCTTGTCGGCGGCCTTGGAGATACCGATGCCCAGCGCCATCGGGTTGGCACCCGCCGCGACGTTGCGCAGGCCTGCGGCGACCATGGCCTGGGCCAGCACGGTAGCGGTGGTGGTGCCGTCGCCCGCGACGTCGTTGGTCTTCGTGGCGACGGTCTTGGCGAGCTGCGCGCCGAGGTTCTCGAAGGGGTCCTCGAGGTCGATCTCACGCGCGATGGTGACGCCGTCGTTGGTGACGGTCGGTCCACCGAACTTCTTGTCCAGCACGACGTGGCGGCCGCGCGGGCCGAGGGTCACCTTGACCGCGTCGGCCAGCTGGTTCACCCCGCGCTCCAGTGCGCGACGAGTCTCCTCGTCGAAGCTGATCTGCTTCGGCATCTGTGCCTCTCTAGGGGGTTCATGCAGGAACAACCGCGCCCCGGTGGCCCGCTCGGTCGAGGGACCACCGGGGCGGCGGTTTTACAGCAACGCGGAACGCGTCAGTTGACAACCGCGAGCACGTCGCGGGCGGAGAGGATGAGGTACTCCTCGCCGTTGTACTTCACCTCGGTGCCGCCGTACTTCGAGTAGATGACGACGTCGCCGACGGCCACGTCGACCGGGACGCGGTTGCCCTTGTCGTCGATGCGACCCGGGCCCACGGCCAGGACCTTGCCCTCCTGGGGCTTCTCCTTGGCGGTGTCCGGGATGACGATGCCCGACGCGGTGGTGGTCTCCGCCTCGCTCGCCTGGACGACGATCTTGTCCTCGAGCGGCTTGATGTTCGCCACTTGATGACCTCCCCTTCCTGGGGTGTTCTTGGGTCTTCCGTGTTCTTGGGGTCGTACGGCCTCGCGGGCGCACCGTCGTCGCGGGTGCCGGGCGTCCGGTCTGTCGGCCGTGCGATTGGCACTCTACCCATGAGAGTGCCAACTCCTCAACGGTGGCCCGGCACCCGCGCGAGGCTCAATGTGAGACCGGGGGCCGAGTGGCGCATCGCACAGACCGCTCCGCCCCACTGCGGGGCAGGGTGCGGGGATGGATCTGCTCGAGGTTGCGCTGATCCTGGTGGCCGGCACCGCGGCGGGGACGATCAACGCCGCGGTCGGCTCCGGGTCGCTCATCACGTTCCCGACGCTGCTGGCGTTCGGGATCCCGCCGGTGACGGCGAACGTGTCCAACAACATCGGGCTGGTGCCCGGCGGCCTGGCCAGCGTGTGGGGCTACCGCCGGGAGCTCGCCGACCAGCGCCGGCGGCTGCTCGTGCTCGGATCGATGTCGGTGCTGGGCGGGATCGTCGGCGCGGTGCTGCTGCTGGTGCTGCCCGCGTCGGCGTTCCGGTCGGTGGTGCCGGTGCTGATCGGGGTGGCCGTCGTGCTCGTCGCCGTCCAGCCGTGGATCGCGCGGAAGCTGGCGCAGCGGCAGGCCGGGCGCGCCGACATCGGTCCGGGGTCGATGACGGCGACGGCGCTGGTCGGCGTCTACGGCGGCTACTTCGGTGGCGCGCAGGGCATCCTGCTGGTCGGCGTGCTCGGCACGCTGATGACCGAGACGCTGCAACGGCTCAACGCCCTGAAGAACGGGCTCGTCACGACGGTGAACACCGTCGCCGCCGTGACGTTCCTGGTGGTGGCGCCGAGCCAGGTGGACTGGCGGGTGGTGGGGCTGATCGCCGTGGGGTCGACCGTCGGTGGGCTGATCGGATCGAAGATCGGGCGCAAGCTGCCGCAGCCGGTGCTGCGCGCGGTCATCGTCATCGTCGGCATCGTCGCGATCGTGAACCTGCTGCGCCCGGCGTAGCTTCGTAGCCATGGCAAAGATCGGAAACCTGGACGTCTCGCGTCTGTGCCTGGGCGCCAACGTGTTCGGCTGGACCGCGGACCGCGACACCTCGTTCGCGATCCTCGACGGCTACGTCGCCGCGGGCGGGAACTTCCTCGACACCGCCGACTCCTACATGTGGCGCGCACCGGGCAACTCGGGCGGCGAGTCCGAGACGATCATCGGTGAGTGGATGGAGTCCCGCGGCAACCGCGACGACCTCGTCGTGGCCACGAAGGTCGGCTCGCTGCCCACCCGCCCCGGGCTCTCGGCCGCGAACATCGCCGCGGCGTGCGACGACTCGCTGCGTCGGCTGCGCACCGACCGGATCGACCTCTACTGGGCCCACAAGGACGACCCGGACACGGCTCAGGAGGAGACGGCGGCGGCGTTCGCGGAGTTCGTGGCGGCGGGCAAGGTGCGGGAGCTCGGCGCGTCGAACTTCTCGGCCGCACGGCTCACGTCGGCCCTGGCGACCACCCCGTACGTGGCGCTGCAGCCGCACTACAACCTCATGGAGCGCGCGGAGTTCGAGTCGACGCTCGCGCCGCTGCTGGCCGAGCGGGGCATCGCCTGCGTGCCGTACTACGGGCTGGCCAAGGGCTTCCTCACCGGCAAGTACCGCCCGGGCGGCGACGCGGTCGAGAGCGTGCGGGCCGAGGGCGCCCGCGCCTACCTCGACGAGCGCGGCGAGCAGGTGCTGGCGGTGCTCGACCGGATCTCGGCCGACCGCGGCGCCCCGCTGGGCGCCGTCGCGCTGGCCTGGCTCGCCGAGCAGCCCACCGTGGCCGCGCCGATCGCCTCGGCCCGCACCGCCGAGCAGCTCGACGCACTCCTGCCGGTGCTCGACCTGGAACTGACGGCCGACGAGCTGGCTGCGCTGACTGCCGCCGGCGAAGGTTAACCGGTGCCGTAGGACTTCGTGCCTTCCGACCGTGAAGGCAGTGGTGTCCGAGAAGGGGCAGACCATCGACCCCACGACCTGACCCGGTCACGAGCCGACGAGCACCTCGGTGACCGGCATGGAGGAGTCCGCGGGCAGGTCCAGCGGGGACGGGGTGGCGCCACCGGTCAGCAGGTGAGCACCGAGCGCCGCCACCATCGCGCCGTTGTCGGTGCACAGGCCCCGCCGGGGCACGCGCAGGGCGATGCCCGCCGCGTCGCAGCGTTCCTGGGCCAGCGCGCGGAGCCGGGAGTTCGCGGCCACGCCGCCGCCGAGCACCAGGGTCTCCATCCCGCGCTCGCGGGTCGCCCTGATCGCCTTGGCGGTCAGCACGTCGACCACGGCCTCCTGGAAGCTCGCGGCCACGTCCGCCACCGGCACCGGGGTGCCGGCCCGCTCCAGCGCCTCGACGTGGCGGGCGACGGAGGTCTTGAGCCCGGAGAAGGAGAAGTCGAACGGCGCGTCGCGGGGGCCGGTGAGCCCGCGCGGGAACGCGACGGCACGGGGATCACCCTCGGCCGCCATCCGGTCGATGTGCGGCCCGCCGGGGAACGGCAGCCCGAGCAGGCGCGCGACCTTGTCGAACGCCTCGCCGGCGGCGTCGTCGATGGTGGCGCCCAGCGGCGTGACGGGGCCGGCGAGGTCGGGCACGTCGAGCAGGCTGGAGTGGCCGCCGGAGACCAGCAGCGCCAGGCACGGGGGCAGCGGGCCGTGCTCCAGCGTGTCGACGGCGACGTGCGACGCCAGGTGGTTGACGCCGAACAGCGGCACCTCCCAGGCGGTGGCGTAAGCCTTGGCCGCGGCCACGCCGACCAGGAGCGCCCCGGTGAGACCGGGCCCCGCGGTGACCGCGACGGCGTCGATGTCGCGCGCGGTGACCCCGGCCGTGGCCAGCGCCCGGTGCACCGCCGGGACCATGGCCTGCAGGTGCGCCCGCGACGCCACCTCGGGCACCACCCCGCCGAAGCGGGCGTGCTGCTCGACGCTGGAGGCGATCTCGTCGGCGAGCAGGGTGACGGCCCCGTCCTCGGAGCGGACGACGCCGACGCCCGTCTCGTCGCAGGAGGTCTCGATACCCAGAACGATCATCGAGCGTCCCTCCGCATGGTGTGGGCGTCGGCGCCACTGGGGCGGTAGTAGCGGCGCCGCAGCCCGACCACCGTGAAACCCTCCGACTCGTACAGCGCCTTGGCTGCGTCGTTGTCGGTGCGGACCTCCAGGTACACGGTGGCCGACACCGCGTCGGCCGCGGCGAGCAGGCCGTGCAGCAGGGATCGTCCGATGCCGCGGTGCTGGTGGGCCGGATCGACGCCGATCGTGTGCACCTCGGCCTCCGCGTGCGGCGGGGACGCGACGAACGCCAGCCCCGCGTAGCCGACGAGCTGCTCGTCCACGCGGGCGGCGAGGTAGTGGTGGCCGACGCGGATCTCGTCGCGGAAGGCCTGCGCGCTCCACGGGTCGTCGCCGGGGAACAGCGTCCGTTCCAGCTCGGCGCAGCGCGCGGCGTCGGCGACGGTGAGCGGCTCGATGGAGACGGTCGCGGTCATGCCGAGCGCTCCCCGACCGGTGACGCGGTCGGGGCGGGAGCCGTGGTGCCGGCCGGCGCGGAAGAACCTGTCACCCGCTTGCGGGCCCCGGGCTCCACCGCGTCGGGTCGGCGCAGGTAGAGCGGCTCCAGCGGGCCGGGGACGACGCCCGCGCGCAGCGCATCCGCCGCGACCGTGACGAGCCCGGCGGGCGACGGCGACTCCGGGCCGACGACGGGCAGGCCCGAGACGGCCGCCGAACCCCCGGCGGCGCGCACCGCGGCATGCCCGACGACGTCGGCGGGGGCCGTGACGTGCGGACCGTCGACGCGCCGGCCGTCGGCGTCGTAGGCGGCCCAGTACACCTCGCGGCGGCGGGCGTCGGTGACGACGAGCAGCGCTTCCCCGCGGGCGTCGGCGGCGATGGCGTCGTGGGTGCAGACGCCGTGGACGCCGATGCCGAGCGCGTCACCGAGCGCGGCGGCGGTGACCATCCCGACCCGCAACCCCGTGAACGGGCCCGGCCCGGTGCCGGTGACGACGGCGTGGAGGTCGCGCAGGGCGACCCCGGCGTCGGCGCACGCGGTGAGCACGCCGGGCATGAGCAGCTCGGCGTGCTTGCGGGCGTCGTGGGTGACGTGGACCGACCTCTGGACGATCCCGGTGTCGGTCAGCTCGACGACGCCGGCGGTGACCGCCGGCGTCGCGGTGTCCAGGGCCAGCACGAGCATGCTCAGAAGCCTATCCGCCTGTGGACAACTCCGGTCGCGGCACCGTTTCCTGTCGGTACCGGTCCCGATCGTGGGGCGATGACAGAACAGAGGAAGTACCCGCTCACCGAGCTCTCCGACGCCGTCGCCCCGATCCGGGAGCGCCACCGCGACCTGATCGACGCCGCCGTCGCCTGGCAGGCCGGGCGCGAGCGGCGCACCGATCCCGACCACTTCGCCCTCATCTGCGCGGCGGCCGAGGACCGCTTCCGCTACGCGACCGTCACCCCCACCCGCTGGACCAGGGAAGGGGTCCACGGCACGGTGCGCTGCGGCATCCCCAACTGGTGTTCGATGCGGCACACGCTCTGGCCGGAGACGCTGTGCGAGGACATGTGGGAGTGGCTGGATTTCCTGCACGCCACCGGCCGGATGGATCCGGGCAGCGATCCGGTGGCCGAACTGCGCAAACCGCTGGCCTGCTACGGCTGGCTCGACCAGGACGGGCGTCGGATGCCGTCCGGCGCCGAGCGCCAGATCGAGTGCGAGTGCTTCCTGCCCTACCGCGAGACGGTGGAGCTGCTGGGCGAGATCGTGCGGGGCTGCGAGTGGTCCGGCGAGGATCCGCTCGACGTGCTGCGCCGCGCCGCCGGCCGGGATCCGGCCCCCCGTCGGCGACCCTCCGGCGACGACGGAGCCGACCTCTTCGGCGAGCTCGACGGGTACGGCTCGGTGGGGCTGATCGATCCCGATCCCGGGGCGTACGAGTGATCACCAGCCCGCGAGCAGCTCCGGGAGCTCGGCGAGACGCTGGATCACGCCGTCGGGGTGCACGTCCACCGGCACCTGCTGCACCGCGGGGATGTCGGAGTGGGGCACGAGCACCGCCCGCATGCCGGCGCCCTGGGCGCCGCTGATGTCGTCGTAGGGGCGGTCGCCCACGTACACGCAGCGGGCCGGGTCGGTGGCGCCCACGGCGTCCATCGCGGCCCGGAACGCGGTGGGGTGCGGCTTGGTGAAGGGCAGGTCGCTGCTCCACACGCAGGCGTCGAAGAGATCGAGCACGCCGTCGCGGCGCAGCCAGTCCTCGTGCCAGGAGCCGGGCCAGGAGGTGGAGGAGAGCACGCCGAGGCGCAGCCGTCGCTCCCGCAGCTCGGCCAGCATCGGCGCCGCCTCGGGATCGGTGATCGTCGCCTGCTCCCAGAACGCGCGGTAGGCCCGCATCGCCTCGGGGTGCTCCTCGGCGGCGGCGTCGGCCAGCACGTGGGCCACCGTGAACGCGTCGTGCGCGTCGCGGACGCGGGCCCAGCGGGCGTCGTCGGCCGAGAGCAACGCGGCGGCCGCCTCCGCGGCCCGGTCCGGGTCGTCGGCGTGGGCGGCCTCGGCGTAGGCGCGCCAGCCCTCGCCGGCGTGCAGCGACATCCAGGGCACGAGCGTGCCGCCCCAGTCGAAGATGACGGTGTCGATCATGCCGGGTCGATCATGTCGGGTCGATCATGCCGGGTCGATCATGTCGGGTCGATCATGCCGGGTCGATCATGTCGGGTCGATCATGCCGGGCCGGTCAGGCGCTCGCTCGACCCAGCTCACGGTGGCCACCCGGACGTCGTCCGGCCGCCGGTCCAACCGCACGAGGAGGTGCCGCTCGGCGAGGCGCTCCGCCACGCCCTCGCCCCACTCCACGGCCACCACGGCCTCCGCGAGGTCGGTGTCGAGATCCAGGTCGTCGAGCTCGGCGACGCCGCCGAGCCGGTAGGCGTCCACGTGCACCAGCGACACCCCGGCGCCGCCGGGCAACGACCGGTGCTCGCGGGCGATCACGAACGTCGGGGAGGTGATCGGGCCCTGCACACCCAGTCCGCGGGCGAGGCCGCGTACGAACACGGTCTTGCCCGCCCCCAGCGGGCCGGCCAGCACGACCAGGTCCCCGGCGCCGAGGTCGGCGGCGATCCGCTCGCCCAGCGCCTCGGTGTCGGCGGCGTCGGGGAGCTCGAGCTCGGTATCGATCGTCATGGGGTCGATCGTCATGCCCGCCTCCTCAACCGGCGCAGCCCACCCCGGCGACGGGCGGCGCAACGACCCAGCAGATCCAGCAGCGCCTCGTCCATCGTCGCGGGCTGCTCCAGCATCGGGAGGTGACCCACCCCGGGGAACCGCACGAGCGTGGCGTCCGGCAGCTCGGCGGCGATGCGCTCGGCGTGCTCGAACGGGATCACGCGGTCGGCCTCGCCCGCCGCCACCAGCACCTCGCACGTGGCGAACGCCGGGAGCGCGGCGAGGCGGTTGTGGCTGCCCACGGTGTCGACGAAGTCGATGAGCGCGTCCACCGCGTTGGTGCTGATCATGGTGTCGACGAGGTCCACCAGCCACGGCGAGACGCCGCGGTCGCCGTAGGCGTAGCTGCGCGTGATCGACCAGATGAGGTCGCCCGCCACCCGCCGGACGCCCTTCTCGAGCTTCGGCTGCAGGCGGGCGATCAGACCCACGCCCCGCAGCAGCGGGTTGTCACGGGAGAGGAGCGCCCCGGGCAGGCCGGCCCCGGCCATCTCCCCCGCCGACGTGGACACGAGCGCCACGCCCACCACCCGCTCGGCGAACAGCTCGGGACGCTGCTCGGCCAGCGCCATGAGCGTCATGCCGCCCATGGAGTGCCCGACGAGCACGAGCGGCCCCTCGGGCGCGAGCGCGCGGATCACGGCGTCGAGGTCACGGGCCAGCTGCTCGATCGTGCAGCTCTCCCGCGGGGCCCGCTCGGAGCGGCCGTGGCTGCGCTGGTCGTAGAGCACCACGCGCACGGCGGGCTCGGTCAGCTCGGCGAGCATGCGGCGCTGGAAGTGCCAGGTGCGCCGGTCCAGCGCGAATCCGTGCACGAGCACCACGGTCATCGTCGCCTGGCCGGACGCGGGCTCGATCTCCTCGCACGACAGCCGGATGCCGTCGTCGGCCGTGACGGACGAGGGCTCGCCGGGCGGGAACAGGCCGGGCGCCTCGTCGCCGTCGGAGAGCTCCTTGGCCAGGCGCCTGCGGTCCGTGGCGATCTGGCTGCGCTTGCGGGCCGCCACCCCGACGGCCACCCCGGTGGCCGCGACCGCGCCCGCCGCGCCGGCGACCGCGCCCCACACCTGTGGCCTCACCACGACGGACCTCCGACGGTGGTGCGGGTGACCCGGCGTCCGTGGATCCCGGTCACCACCTCGTAGTGGATGGTGCCCAGCTCGTCCGCCCAGTCCTGGGCGGACGGCTCCCCGTGGTCCCCCGGCCCGAACAGCACCGCGTGATCCCCTTCCCGGACGCGGCTGTCGCCGCAGTCCACCACGATCTGGTCCATCGACACCCGCCCGACGACGGGCCTGCGCTCGCCCCCGAGCAGCACCGTCATGCGGCCACGGCGGTTGAGCGCCCGTGTCACACCGTCGGCGTACCCCAGCGGGACCAGCGCAAGCGTCGTCTCCCGCGGTGTGACCCATTCGTGCCCGTACGCGACGCCCTCACCGGCGGGGACGCGTTTCACCAGCGCGACGCGCGCCCGCAGCGTCATCGCCGGGCGCAGCGGGCTCTCCGGCACGGGACGGTCCAGCGGATCCAGCCCGTAGACGGCGACGCCGGCCCGGACGAGATCCAGCTGCAGGTCGGGCCGGGTGAGGGTGGCCGCCGAGTTGGCGAGATGGCGGATCGGGTCGAAGCCATGGGCGCGGGCGGCGAGCCAGGCGTCGGTGAGGCGGGCGGCCTGCCGGTCGAGCATCGGGTGGTCGGGGGTGTCGGCGTGGGCGAGGTGCGACCAGACCGCGGCGACCTCGGCCACCCCGTCGGCGACGGCCATGGCCGCGTCGTCGAGCAGGTCGGGCCATTCGGCGGGCTGGGCCCCGCCACGCGACAGGCCCGTGTCGACCTTCAGGTGCAGACGCGCGGGCCGCCCGGCGCGTCGGGCGCCGTCCACGACGGACGCGAGGTGCGCCCGTGACGCCACCGACAGGTCGACGCCGGCTGCGACGGCGGGCGCGAAGTCCTCTCCGGGCAGGTGCAGCCACGACAGCAGCGGTGCCGTGATACCGGCCTCCCGCAGGTCGAGGGCCTCCTGCAGCGTGCAGACGCCGAGCCAGGACGCCCCGGCGGCCAGCGCCGCACGGCCCACAGTGACGGCCCCGTGGCCGTAGCCGTCGGCCTTGACCACCGCCATCAGGGCCGCGTCGGGGGCGGAGGCGCGCAGCACGCCGACGTTGTGGGCGACCGCCGCGAGATCCACCACAGCCTCTGCGCGCGGGAGCCCGGCAGGATGGTCCACGCCCTCCATCATCGCATCCGGCGGTACCGATCAAGGAGATCGGAGCGCCGAGCGTCACCGTGCGGCAATGACCTCGACGTCGTGGCGCGCGAACGAGCTGTCGGCCGTGACGATCGGGATGCCCTCCACCTGCGCCTGGCGCAACCCCGAACTCGGCCATGCACCGAGCGGGCCGCCCGAGTCCAGGACCTAGTCGGCTCGCAACGAGCGGATGGCCTCGGGAATCGCCGCCTGCAGCGCCGAGGCCGGGGCCGGGGCGCCGTCGGCCGCGATCTCCGCCGCCCGGGCGTGCAGGAACGCCCCGCACCCCGCCGCCCACCACGGCTCCAGCCCGGCCGCGAGCAGCGCGCCGATGATCCCCGACAGCACGTCCCCCGAGCCGGCCGTCGCCGCCCACGAACTCGTGGCCGGATGCACGAGCGTCCGCCCGTCCGGGTCGGCGACGACGGTGGCGTTGCCCTTGAGCAGCACCGTCACGCCCAGCTCGGCGGCCGCGCGGCGGGCGGCCGCGATCCGGTCCGGGCCGACCTCGCCCGCGATCCGCGCGAACTCCCCGGCGTGCGGCGTGAGCACCACCGGCTTCCCCCGAACCGCCTCGCGGAGGTCGGCGTGCCTGCTCAGCAGCGTGATCGCGTCGGCGTCGACGCACAGTGGCACGTCCTTCCCGATGGCCGTGGCCAGCACCGTGTAACCGGCGTCGTCGGTGCCGATGCCGGGCCCGACGGTCCAGGCCTGGGTGCGGCCGGCGTCGTCGATGGAGTCGGTGGCGATCACCTCCCACCAGTGGTCGCGGACGCCCGCCGCGGCGCTGCCGGCGAACCGCACCATGCCGCTCGTGGCGAGGACGGCGGCACCGGTGGCCAGCACCGCGGCCCCCGGGTAGACGGCCGAGCCTGCCGCGATCCCGACCACCCCCTGTGTGTACTTGTCGTCGGCCGGCCCGGGCAGCGGCCAGCGGGCGGCCACGTCGGACGCGGTGAGGACGTGCGCGTACGGGGGCGGGAGCAGCGGCCCCAACCCGATGTCGACGACGTGCACCGGCCCGCAGCGCGGCGCAGCCAGGACGTGGACGGGCTTGCGCGCACCGAACGTGCAGGTCTCCGTCGCGGTGACGGCGTCGCCGTCGACCGCGCCGGTGTCGGTGTCGACGCCGCTGGGCAGGTCCACGGCGAGCACCGGCACTCCGGAGGCCGCATCGACCAGCGCGGCGGCGTCGGGCCGGAGCCCACCGCGTCCGGAGATGCCGACGATGCCGTCGAGGACGAGGTCGGCCTCCGCCAGCACCGCAGGCGCCGCGTCGACGTCGACGGTCCGGCCACCGGCCCGGCGCAGCGCGGCGAGCCCGGCGGGGTGCGCCCGGTCGGGCGTCATCAGCACGGCCGTGACGCCGGCCCCGCGGCGTCGCAGCTCGACGCCGGCCCACAGCGCGTCGCCGCCGTTGTCGCCGGCCCCCACGAGCAGCACGACCCGGCCGCCTGCCACCCGGCCCAGCATGCGGCGCGCGTGCACGGCCAGCCCGAACGCCGCGCGCCGCATCAGCGCGCCCTCCGGGGTGCGGTCCAGCAACACTTGCTCGGTGTCACGGATCTGCTGGGCCGTCCAGACGCCTCTCACACAGCGCGACGATAGTGCGCCGGCCGTGATCAGGCCGTGTCGATCGAGTAGTTGATCAGGCCGCCGTCGACGCTCGTGACCGCGACCTTGACGTCGACCTTCTCCGCGCCCGCCGTCAGGCTGCAGGTGACGGACTGGCCGACCGTCGGCGGGAGGTCACCGGTGCACACCGTGGAGTCGACGGTGACGCCGGCCTTCTGCCCGATCTGGTCGCCCACCTTCTTCTCCAGCACCGCCCTGGCCACGGGCCGCGCCTCGGTGGTGATGTCGTAGTTGGCGGTGTTGCCGTCGATGGACTTCACGGTGGCGACGGCGTCGACCGGCTGGCCGTCGACCTGGAACTCACAGCGCACCGACTGACCCACCTCCGCCGTGAGATCGGCCGGGCAGGTGACGGCGCCGGCACCGACCTTCTGCTCGTCGAGCTTCGCCTTGATCGACGCGGCGACGTCGTCCTTGGTGACCGTCGAGGTGCAGCCGGCGAGGCCGAGCACCAGCGCGACGGCGGCAGCGACGATGGCGGCCGGGCGGCCCAGCGAGCGGAATGTGGTCATCGATCATCCTCGTGTCCGGAGGGCCGGAATGGCCCGATTGATGACGAGATCGGTGTGTCCCCCGGCACCGTTAACGGCGGAGGTCCGCGTTCGCCCGATCGTGACGATCACGGGCTCGAATGGTCGCGACCACATCCGCGGTACTACGGTCACCGCGTGACCAGGACCAGCCCGACCCCCCGGCCACCTGCGCTGCGCAACGCGAAGGAGGGCCTCGACGTGCTGTCGAGGCCCGGGCCGCACCCGGTGCTGCGGGGCGACCTCGGCATGGTCGGCATCCCCGGCGTCGTGTTCGCACCCGAGGAGGGTCTGGGCCTGCCTGCCGTCGCGTTCGGGCACGACTGGCTGCAGCCCGCCACGCGCTACGCCGATCTGCTGCGCCACCTGGCGTCCTGGGGCATCGTCGCGGCCGCACCGTCCAACCACCGCGGTGCCCTGCCGAGCCACGCCGGCTTCGCGGCCGACCTGCGCACCACCGTGGACGTCTGCGCCGGCGTCCGGCTCGGCGACGGACGGATCAGCGTCGACTCCCGGCAGACCGCGATCATGGGCCACGGCATCGGCGGCGGGGCCGCGCTCGTCGCCGCCGTCGGGCACCCCCGCGTCGCGGCCGTCGTCACGATCGCCCCCGCGCAGACCCGCCCGTCCGCGCTCGACGCGGCCCGCGGGATCACGGTGCCCACGCTGCACATCGCCGCGGGCAAGGACATGGTGGCGCCGATCGCCGGCCACGCCGAGCCCATCGCCGCGGCCGCGGGCGGGCCGGTGTGGCTGCGCACGCTGCCGAAGGCGTCCCACACAGCGTTCCTCGAGGGCCGGCACTGGAGCGACCTCGTGCTCGCCGGCAGCCCCGACGCGAAGACCCGTCGCCTGACACGGGCACTCGTCACCGCGTTCCTGCTCAACAAACTGTGCGACGAGGACCGCGTCGAGGCCCTCGTCGACGGCAAGGTGCCCGGCACCACGCTGGAGCACCGCGGCTGAGCTCCCGATCCGGTTCAGTCGGTCCCGGGATCGGAGCCGGCGCGGTCGGGCTCGTCGCGGTCGGGCTCGGACAGCTCAGCGATCCGCATGCCGAGGTCGTCGTCGACGCGCTCGCCGGCCGCAGTGCCCAGCCGAGGTCCGCGATCGCGTGTCGCGGCGGCTGCGCCGAGCACGGCTGCGCGCAGCGGGGCCAGCGCCTCCTGCCAGGAGAGCGGCGGCCCGGAGGGCGGCACCAGGGACGCCCGGGGCCCGGCGGTCGGGGGGCCGGCGACGGGTGGTGACGGAGGCTCCGGCGCCCGTCGCGCGATCGCGGCCACGATCTCCGACGACTCCGCGGCGACCCGGCCGAGCTCGCGGTGCAGGAGCGCGACCCGCTCGGCCCACTCCTGCCCGTGCCCGTCCCGCCAGTCCTCGGCGACGGCGAGCGCCAGCCTGCCCGCCCCGTCCGCCGCTCCGGCCAGTGCGGCGGACACCCCGCCCCACCAGCGCGCGTCCGGGTCGTCGTCACCGGGTGGGATCACGACCGGCCGGTCCGGCGCAGCGACCCCGCCACCTCGGCGTCGGCCCGCTCGGCCGCCTCGGCCGCGGCCAGGAGCGCCGCGCCGAGCTCGCCCAGCTCCTGCAGCGCGCGCCGGAGCGTGGTCACGAGCCGGTCGGTGTCGGGCGAGCCGTCCACCGGACGATCACCCAGCGCCGACCGCAGCCCGGCCGCCAGTGCATCGGCCTCGCCCGCGTGGGCGCGCAGGCGATCGGGACGCAGGTGCACGGCGTATGGCATGCACCGATGGTGCCCGACTCGGCCATGGTCGCGGGCCCGAACGGCACAACCTCCCACTCACCGCCTCTCCGTGCTGGCCCACCCGACCCGCCTCATGGTCGCGTGTGGTGGTCGAACACGGCTCCCGGACCACCACACGTGACCATGAGGCTCGGGGGCGGTGGGCAACGTGGACCTACCGGGCCGCCGCGACCACCTCGGCGAGGCGGGCGGCGGTGGCCTGTGCCAGCTCCGTGGTGGGGGCCTCGACCATGACCCGGACGAGCTGCTCGGTGCCCGACGGGCGCAGCAGGACCCGGCCGGTGTCGCCGAGCTCGGCCTGCGCGGCGGCGACGGCCTCGCCGACGGCGGCGGACCCGGCGACGGCGGCCTTGTCGACCACCACGACGTTCAGCAGCACCTGTGGCAGCGGCGTGACGATCGACGCGAGCTGCGCCAGCGACGAGCCGGTGGCGGCCATCCGGGCCATCAGCCGCAGCGCGGTGAGCAGGCCGTCGCCGGTGGTGGACAGGCGGGGCAGCACGACGTGGCCGGACTGCTCGCCGCCCAGGTTGAAGCCACCCGAGCGCAGCTCCTCCAGCACGTAGCGGTCGCCGACGGCGGTGGTGCGCAGCGTGATGCCGGCCTCGCGCATCGCGATGTGCAGGCCGAGGTTGCTCATCACGGTGGCGACGAGCGTGTTCTCGACCAGCTCGCCCGCAGCGTGCATCGCGACGGCGAGCACGGCCATGATCTGGTCGCCGTCGATCACCGCGCCCGACGCGTCGACGGCGAGGCAGCGGTCGGCGTCGCCGTCGTGGGCGATGCCCAGGTCGGCGTGGTGCTCGCGCACGGCGGCCTGCAGCGGGCCCAGGTGCGTGGACCCGACCCCGTCGTTGATGTTGAGCCCGTCCGGCGACGCGTTGAGCGCGATGACCTCCGCGCCCGCCTTGCGGTAGGTCTCCGGGGCGACCACGGACGCGGCGCCGTGGGCGCAGTCGACGACGACCCGGAGCCCGGTGAGCGGAGCCGGGGTGACGGCGAGCAGGTGTCCGACGTAGCGCTCGGCGGCGTCGGGCAGGTCGCGGACGCGGCCGATGCCCGCACCGGTGGGACGCGCGGCGGCCGCGTCGATGCCGTTCTCGACGGCGATCTCGAGCGCGTCGGGGAGCTTGTGGCCGCCCGCGGCGAACAGCTTGATGCCGTTGTCGGGCATCGGGTTGTGCGACGCCGAGATCATGATGCCGAGATCGGCGCCGAGCGCCCCGACGAGGTACGCGACCGCCGGTGTCGGGAGGACCCCGACCCGCACCGCGTCGGCACCGGCGGAGGTCAGGCCCGCGACGACGGCGGCCTCGAGCATCTCGCCGCTCGCCCGCGGGTCACGGCCGACGACGGCGACCGGTCGATGGGACCGGTCGCTCTCGGCCAGCACCCGCGCGGCGGACGCGGACAAGGCAACGGCGAGCTCCGGGGTGAGGAGCTCGCCGTTGGCCAGTCCGCGAACGCCGTCGGTGCCGAAAAGACGTCGCTCGCCCAAGATCAGCGCTTGCTGTACTGGGGCGCCTTGCGGGCCTTCTTGAGGCCGTACTTCTTGCGCTCGATGACGCGCGGGTCACGCGTGAGGAAGCCGGCCTTCTTGAGCGGCGGGCGGTCCTCGGAGTCGACCTCGATCAGCGCACGGGCGATGGCGAGGCGCAGCGCGCCGGCCTGGCCCGAGATGCCGCCGCCGTGCAGGTTGGCGAAGATGTCGAAGCGCTCGGTCTTCTCCAGCAGCACCAGGGGCTCACGGATGAGCTGCTGGTGGAGCTTGTTGGGGAAGTAGACCTCGAGCGACTTGCCGTTGAGCGTGAACTGCCCGGTGCCCGGCATGAGGCGGACGCGGACGACGGCCTCCTTGCGGCGGCCGACCGTCTGGATGGGCCGGTCGGAGAAGACCGCGGGAACGGCGGGCGCGGCGTCGAAGTCGACCTCGACGTCGGAGAAGTCGTCGTCGGCCGCGACGTCGTCGGCCGACGCCTCGTCGGTGACCTCGGAGGTGTCCTCCGCGGCGATCTCGGTGGTCTCGTCCGCCGTGGCCTCGACGGGGGCCTCCTCGACGGCCTCGACCTCGGGCTGCTCGGGGGTGCTCACGGGCTGTCCTTCTTCCACAGACTCGGTGCCGGTCGACTCACTCACTGAGCAACCTGGGTGATCTCGAACGCGGCCGGCTGCTGCGCGGCGTGCGGGTGGTTCGGGCCGGCGTAGACCTTGAGCTTCTTGCTCATGGCGCGACCCAGCTTGTTCTTCGGCAGCATGCCGGTGATCGCCTTCTCGACGAGGCGGTCCGGGTGCTTCTCGATCATCTCGCCGACGGAGCGCTGGCGCAGACCGCCCGGGTAGCCGGAGTGGCGGTAGACGAACTTGTCGGTGCGCTTGTTGCCCGACACCGCGATCTTCTCCGCGTTGATGATCACCACGAAGTCGCCGGTGTCCATGTGGGGGGCGTACGTCGGCTTGTGCTTGCCGCGCAGCAGCGTGGCGGCGTGGGTGGCGAGGCGGCCGAGCACCACGTCCGTAGCGTCGATCACGTGCCAGGCGCGGTTGATGTCGCCGGGCTTCGGGCTGTACGTGGGCACGGACCTACCTCGTCAATGTCGTGTGCTCGCCGGGCGTTGTCGAGCGCCCGCGAGGCGTTTCTCTGGTGCGGCGGGTGCGGTGGGCGCCGGGCCCGGACTCCGAGCTTTGCTGCGGTCCAAGAATCACAGCATCCGGGGGTTCTCCACCCTCCGCACTATCGAAGAACGAGGGTACCTGCCGGTTCCGAGGACGGTGACAACACCCCCTGCAACCGACGGGCACCCCCGTCCGTCCTGCGTTCGAGGCTACCTCCACCGGGCCGCGTTGGCGTTCTCGACCTGCTGGTAGCTGTCGTTGGCGCTGCCGAGCGCGACCCCGATCTGGGCGAGCACCGCGGCGATGTCGGTGGCCGCGGAGTCCCACTGACGCTGCTTGACCTGGTAGTCCTCGGCCGCCCGGCCCTGCCAGGTGGCGACCATGGGGGCCAGGTAGCGCTTCAGGTCGTCGAGCTGGGCCGTGATGCGGGACGCGGTGGTGGCGACGTCGCCCTGTGCGGCGGCCAGCGCGCTGAACGTGACCTTGATTTCCGGTGCGCTCATCGTGGCCTCCTCAGCCCAGCGCCGCGGTGATGGACGACATGCTCGCGGCCTGGGCGTCCTCCTGCTGCTGGTAGGTGATGCGGGAGCCCTGGATGGACTCGCCGATGGAACGCAGCGCCTCGTTGAGCGCCTTGGCGTCGGTGTCCCACCGCGCCATGAGCTTCGCGAACTCCACCGACGCCTGGCCCTTCCAGGCCCCGGCGAGCGGACCGAGCTTGCCCCGCAGTGCGGCGAGCTCGCCCTGCACCGCACCGTTCACGGACAGGACGTGTCGGCCCGCCCGCTCCATCTCCTCCGTCGTCGTGCCGAACCCGTCGGCCGTTCCTGCCATCCGGCTCACCCCTCGTCGCTCTGCCGTGTCGAACCCGTCCCGGTGACGGTGACAGCGGGGGTGGGTCCCCCGTGGCGTTTCCCGGCAACGGTTCGCAGGTGCGAACGAAGTGGTCGGGCCCGCTGTGCTCAGTCGCGCCGCACCGAGGCCACGACCACCGCACACGCCGCCAGCACGGTGGCCTCCCCCGCCGGGGTGTGGCGGCAGCCGACCGAGAGCTGCGCGTCCCCGTCGAGCACGACGAACCACTCGATGACCACACCGTCGTCCTGCTGCCGGTAGGTGGTGACCGGGCGGCCGGAGACGGTGCGGGCGCCGTAGTCCGACAGCGGGTCGCCCGCGGCGACGGCGTCGTCGTAGACGGCCCGCAGCTCGGCCCGGGTGCGCTCCGGTTCGGCCGCGGCGTCGTAGCCCAGCGGGGTGCGCTCGACGGCGATGAGGTCGCTGCTCGCCGGCGCCGCGGCCGGGGTGAGCAGGCTGCGCCGCCGCTCGGGCAGCCCTCCGGTGTGCACCCAGCCCGCCGGTACCGCGAACCGGTAGCCGTACTGCACGAGCGTGCCCACCGGGACGGTGACGACGACCGGCGGCCCGAGCGCACGGCCGGCCGCGAGCAGACCCGCGACGGCCGCGACGGCCGCGACACCGGCGAGGACCCGCCGCAGCGGACGCCGAGCCCCCGCCGCAGGCGGCGGCAGCAGGACGGCGGTGTCGGCCGGGTCGGCGGGCTCGGAGACGGCCGTGCGGTCCAGCGGTAGCGCCAGCGCCCCGAGAAGGGCCGCCGTCTCGGGTCGCGGTGCCACGACGACGTCGGCGACGCCCGCCTCGTCGAGCGCCTCGGCCACGAGCGGGGACCGGGCCACACCGCCGATCAGCAGGACGGGCGCGTCGACGCCCCGAACCATCGCGACCAGCTCGTCGAACAGCGGCGACGCGGCCACGCGCAGCTGCTCGGCGTCGATCCCACCCGCCTCGGGCAGCAGCGACAGCGCCTCCCGTACCCGCCGGGCCCGCACCGCGGTGCTGCCGGTCAGCCCGGCCACGGCCTCGTCGAGCCGGGCGCCCCCGACGTCGCTCCGCCACCGCGCCGCCATCCGTCCGCGCTCGACCAGCGTGGCCTCCGAGCCGGACGCCCCGACGTCCAGCACGAGCCGCCGCCCCGGCCCGGCCACCGCGACCGGGGCCGGGACCGGCCGCACCGGCCGGCGCGCCCAGGCCGCGATCCGCTGTGGCGTCCACCCCGCGGGATGCACGAGCACGATCTCGGCCGGCCCCGGCCCGGCGACCCGCGCCACCAGCTCCGGCAGGTCGAGCGGGCCGCGAGCGGGCGGCAGCTCCACGACCGTCGGCGGGCCGTCCCCGGCCACCGCCACCCGCAGTGCACCCGCCCCGACCTGGACGGCGACCCGCCTGGCCCCGGTCACCGCGGCCTCGTCACGGCTCGTCCTCCGGCGGCAGCCACGCCAGCTGCAGCCGCCGGGCGCCGCGCCTGCGGTCGACGAACGTGCCGCGGCCGGGTGGCTGGGTGGACGGCTTCACGTTCTCGATCAGCGCCCCCTCGTCGGCGGTGCCGTTCATGACCAGCCCGGGCGTCGCGAGCTCGCGCAGCCGGCCCAGCAGGGGGTCGAACAGGGCCCGGCCCGCCCCGCCGCTGCGCCGGGTGACCACCACGTGCAGGCCCACGTCCTTGGCCTGCGGCAGGAACTCGACGAGCGGCAGCAACGGGTGGGTGACGCCGCCACCGGGCGCCACCAGGTCGTAGTCGTCGACCAGCACGTAGACCTCCGGCCCGCTCCACCAGCTCCGTTCGCGCAGCGCCCGCGGCGTGACCTCGGGGCCGGGCAGCCTGCGCCGCAGCGAGTCGGCGACCGTGCGGGCCGCCGCGGCCGTGGTCTCCGGCGTGCTGGAGTGGACGAGCAGGTGCGAGGGCGGGACGAACCCGAGCAGCCCCCGGCGGTGGTCGACGACCACGACACGGGCCTGCTCCGGGGTGAACCGGTCGGTGATGCCCCGGCCCACCAGCCGCAGCAGGGTGGTCTTGCCGCTCTCCGCGTCGGCGAAGCACACCAGGTGGGGCTCCGCGGCCAGATCGACCGACACCCGGGCGAGACGCTCCTCGTCCACCCCGATCGGGATGCCGTTCTCACCCGGTGCGGCCGGGGGAAGCGCGGTGAGCTCGATACGGTCGGGCAGCAGCCGCACGGGTGGGATGCCCGGCCCCGGTGCCGCCGCGGCGACGGCCGCGACGAGCGCCGCCGCGTCGGACGGGCCGGAGGCCAACCGGGGCTCGGCGATCACCGTGGCCGCACCGTCGGGCGACAGGCCGTGGCCCGGGCGCGTGGGCACCTCGGCCGCGCGCCGCCGGTCGACCTCCGACTCCGACGGCTCGCCCAGCCGCAGCTCGATCCGCCCGCCCATCAGGTCCTTCACCGCCGGCCGCAGCTCGCTCCAGCGGGTGGCCGACATCGCCAGGTGCAGCCCGTAGGACAGCCCCTGCGCGGCCAGCGGCAGCAGCCGCGCCTCGAGATCGTCGAACTCCCCCCGCAGCGTCAGGTACCCGTCGACGACGAGCAGGAGGTCGGTGGCGGGCTCCTGCTCGAAGTCGCCCGCCGCCCGCCGGGCCCGGAACGCCTCCACCGACGCCAGCCCGGCCTCGCGGAACAGCCGCTCGCGGCGGGCCAGCACCGCCGACAGCTCCGCGACCGTGCGCCGCACGAGATCGGCCTGCTGCCGGTCGGCGACGGAGCCCACGTGCGGCAGCCCGGCGAGCACCGCGAGCGTCCCGCCGCCGAAGTCGAGCACGTGGACGCCGAGCTGCTCGGGGGTGTGGGTGAGCGCGAGACCGAGCACCACCGTGGCCAGGGCCGTGGACTTCCCCGCCCGCGGCCCGCCGACCACCGCCAGGTGCCCGGACGACCCCGCCAGGTCGATCACCAGAGGGTCGCGGCGCTGCTGGTAGGGCCGGTCCACCAGCCCGATCGACGTCTGCAGGGTGCCCGCGGCACCGGTGGTGGCCACCAGCCCACGGCCGGCGACCGGGACGACCGGCCCCAGCACCTCGTCGAGCGCGGGCGGGACGTCGAGCGGCGGCAGCCAGACCCGGTGGGCGACCGGCCCCGGCCCGGCGAGCGCCGCGATCACCGTCTCCAGCACGGTGGGTGCGTCGCCCTCGTCGGCCTCGGGGAGCGGCGCCTCCGGCTCACCGGCGACGGGCACCGGCCGGATCCCGAACGCGTGCGCCCGCGGCCGTACCGGGGACGGCACGGGTGGACCGGTGTCGGTGACCTGGGGCCCCGACACGTAGGCGGCCCGGAACCGCACCAGCTCGTCGGTGCCGGTGGCGAGGAACGCCGAGCCGGGGGCGGACGGCAGCTGGTGGGCGTCGGGCACCCCGAGCACGGCCCGCGACTCCGACGACGAGAACGTGCGCAGCGCGATGCGGTAGGACAGGTGCGACTCCAGGCCCCGCAGGCGGCCCTCGTCGAGGCGCTGGGAGGCCAGCAGCAGGTGCAGCCCGAGCGAGCGCCCGAGGCGGCCGATGGTGACCAGCAGGTCGATGAGCTCGGGACGCTGGGCGAGCAGCTCGGAGAACTCGTCGACCACGACGAACAGGGCCGGCAGGGGCGGCAGCGGCGCTCCCGCCCGGCGGGCCGCGGCGTAGTCGGTGACGCCGACGAGGTTGCCCGCGGCCCGCAGCATCTCCTGGCGGCGGGTGATCTCGCCGGCCAGCGCGTCGGCCATGCGGTCCACCAGGCTCAGCTCGTCGACCAGGTTGGTGATGACCGCCGACACGTGGGGCAGCGTGGCGAGCCCGAGGAACGTGGCGCCGCCCTTGAAGTCGACGAGCACGACGTTGAGCTCCTCCGGCGAGTGCGCGGCGGCCAGCCCGAGCACGAGCGTGCGCAGCAGCTCGCTCTTGCCCGAACCGGTGGCACCGATGCACAGGCCGTGCGGACCGCTGCCGCCCAGCGCCGACTCCTTGAGGTCGAGCGTGACGGGGTGGCCCCGCTCGTCGACGCCGATGGGCACCCGCAACCGGTCGCTCTCGGCGGCCGCCCACCGGGCCCGCAGGGCCGCGATGCCCGACGGGCCGGGACCCAGCGCGAGCAACGCGGGCAGCCCCGGAGCGGCCCGCGGCCCCTCCTCGTCGGCCAAACCGGAACCGCCGGGCCGGTAACGCGCGAGCCGCCGGGCGAGTGCCGTGGCCTCGGCCCGGCCGAGGACGTCGGGGTGCCCGATCCGGGCCGGGGCCTCCTCACCGCCGCTGCGGTGCAGACCGTCGGGCCCCACCTGCAGCCGCACGACCGACGGGGCGGGCCGCCGTCCTGGTGGGGCCCCGACCCGCACCACGGTGACGCCCGCGACACCCGCCCAGGGCCCCGGCCCGTCCACGACCCCGTCGACCACGACGAGCAGGTGCGGCTCACCGACCCCCGGGCCGGACGGCCGCCCGGCCAGCTCCACGAGCCACCAGCGGCGCACGTCGTCGGCGTCGTGGGTGATCATGCGCAGGGGCCCGACCGCGTCCCGCCGGCGCGGGTGCGCCGCGTGCGGCAGCCACTTCACCCACTCCCACTCCGCCACCGTGGACGGTGCGGCGACCACCGCGAGCAGCGCGTCGGCCGGGCTGTGCCACATCGCGTACTGCGCGACGAGCGCCCGAGCGAGCGCCCGGACCGGCCCCGGATCGCCGGCCGTCCCGTCCGGTTCCAGCCACACCGTGGAACTCGCGCGCAGCGACAGCGCGACCGGGAGGTCGGGGACGACCGCGTGGCCGGTCAGGAACCGGGCAGGGCCAGCGCCGTGACCGGTTCGATGCCCTCCACCGGCCCGGTCTGCGGCGCCACGAGCCGCACGGCCAGCCGCTGGGCGCCCCGGCCGATGCGGACGTGGGCGAAGTCCGGATCCGCCGCCCGCCGCTCCCACAGCCGACCGTGCGCGATCACGGTGGGCCAGGCGGCCGGATCGGGGTGGGCCGACTCGGCCGCCGCGCGCTGCTCGGCCGCGACACCCCGCACGCGGTGGCGCAGCTGGGCGAGATAGCGCAGGTAGTCGCGCCGGTTCTCGTCGAGGGTGGCCGCCCGGCTGCCCCCGCCGCGGCCACCGCTCGTCATGACCATGCCGAGCGTGGAGAGCGCGAACATGCCCCCGAACAGCCAGGACGTGGGGTTCTCCGGCCCGAGCACGGCGATGAAGCCGACCGAACCCAGCAGCATCACGCCGGGCAGCAGGCGGGCGAGGACGCCGGGTGGTACGAGGCGTTCCGGCTCGGGCGGCGGCTCGAGCGCGAGCTCACCGCCGGGCGTGCGCGGCGGGATCCGCCGCTGCCGCACCACTCCGACCGTGGCCATCTCCGTACCCCTTCCGCCACCGGGACGGGTTTCTCCAAACGCCCCCGCCGGACCCACCGGCGTTGCGATGCTAGGCAGCACCCCGGTCGGTTCGTGGCGATTCGGGAGAACTCACGAGCAGTTGTCCACAGTCGGTTGCGCAGGAGGTTGCACCGTGAACCACCAGTCGTACTGCCGGCTCACGGTGCTGGCCCCACGACGCAGAGTCGACGTCGCGCTGCCCGCGGACGTGCCGGTCTCCGAGCTCGTGCCGATGGTGCTGGAGCTGGTGGGAGAGCCGGACAGCCAGTGGCGGCCCGAACCGTGGCGGCTGAGCGGAGTGGGCGGCGGCCCGCTGCCGGGCGCGGCCACCCTGGACCAGCTCGGGGTGCTCGACGGCGAGCTGCTGCGGATCGCCCGGGACGCACCGCCGCCCCCCGCTCCCGTCTTCGACGATCCGGTCGACGCGCTGGCGGCGGGCACCGGAGCCGTGAGCCCGGGCCACCGGCTCCTCGGCGCCGGCGCGGTGCTCACCGCCGCCGTCGGGGCGGCCACGGTGCTTGCCGGGGCCGGGCCGGGCGCGCCCGCCGCGGCCGTGCTCGCCGGGCTGGGTGCGATCGGTGCGCTCGTCGTCGTCTCCCGGGCGGTGCACGGGATCGCGGACGACTCCGGGCTGGTCCTGCCCCGGGTCGCGGCGCTGGCCGCCGTTCCGCTCGCGGCCGCCGCGGGGTGGGCGGCGGTGCCGGGCGGCGCGGGGGCCGCGCTCGTGGGGGTGGCGGCGGCGGGCACGGTGGCCGCGGTCGCCCAGCTGCTGCTGCGCGTCGTCACCCCGGCGCTCGTGGGCGCCGTCGTCACCGCCGTGTTCGGGACCGTCGCGCTGCTCGGTGTGCGGTTCGGGCTCACGGGCACGGCGGCCGCCGCGGCGGTCGGGGCCGCGGCGGTCGTGGCCGGGCCGTTGCTGCCCCGGGTCGCGATCCGGCTGGCCGGGCTGCCCCGGCCGGTCGTCCCCGCCGACGGTGACGAGCTCGCCGACGCCGACCCCGACGGGCTGTCGCCCGGGGAGCTCGCCGAGCGGGCCGACCTCGCCCGCGGCCATCTCGCCGGGCTCGCCGGGGCCTGCGCCGTGACGGCGGCCGGCGGCGCGGTGGTCGCGACCACGGCCGGGGGCTGGGCGGGGCCGGCGTTCGCGGCGGTCACCGTCGTGGTGCTGGGGCTGCGGGCCCGCGGTTACGCCGACGCCGTGCCGGCGCGCACCACGCTGGTCGCCGCGATCGGGGCGGGCGTCGTCCTGGCCGCGTCGGCCGCCGGGTACGGCGACGCCGCCCGGCTCGGCGCCGCGGGCGCGCTCCTGCTCGCCGTCGGGGTCGGTCTCGCCGGCCTCGGCCGCACCGAGCCGCTCGGGTCGCCGGTCTCGAGACGCGCGGTCGACCTGCTCGAGGGGCTGCTCGTCGCCGCCACGGTGCCGCTGGCCCTGGGCGCCATGGACCTCTACCGGCTGGTCCGCGGGCTGTGACGGGCCGGGGGTGCCGCACCGCGGCTCCGGCGCTGGCCCTCGCCGTCGTGCTGGCCCTGGGCGCCGGCGCGTACCCGGCCACCGCGACCCCCGCTGAGGCAGCCGTCGCGGCAAGCCCGGCCGCCGACCACCCGGCCACCGACCACCCGGCCACCGGCGTCACCCCGCCCGCGCCACCCCCGCTGGTCACCGCTCCCCCGCCGGGCCTGCGCCCGGACGCCGCCGCACCGGGCCTGCGCCGGCCACAGGCCTGCACCCCACCGCCCCCGGACGGATCGGCCGCGGCCGACACCGGTGCCGCGAGGATGCAGCTGTCCGCCGTGCACCGCCTGGCCACCGGGTCCGGCCAGGTCGTCGCCGTGATCGACACCGGGGTCCATCCCGACCCCCGGTTCGGCACCCGCCTGCGCGGTGGCGGCGACTACCTCACCGGCGGCGACGGCCTCGACGACTGCGACGGGCACGGCACCGCCGTCGCCGGCATCCTCGCGGCCGCGGCGGCCCCGGGTGGCCGCGCCGGGTTCGTCGGCATGGCGCCCGACGCCCAGCTGGTCGCGATCCGCCAGTCCAGCCCGTCGTTCCAGGTCCCCGGCCCGGACGGCGTCCTGCGTCCCGCCGGCGATGTCGCCACGCTCGCCGACGCGATCGTGCTGGCGGTCCGCGAGGGCGCCAGGGTGATCAACATCTCGGAGGCCGTGTGCCTGCCGGCCGCGCAGGCCGCCGGGCAGGGGCGCTCGATCCAGGCCGCCCTGCGCTACGCCGCCCGGGCCGACGTCGTGGTCGTCGTGGCGGCCGGCAACGCCGGGGTGGGCTCGTGCGCGGTCCCGGGCCGCGAGCCGCCCGACCAGGTCTCGTTGCCGGGCTGGTACGGCGACGACGTCCTGGCCGTCGGCGCCGTCGGGCCCGACGACACCCCGGCCTCCTTCACGGTCCCGGGCGCGTGGGTGGACCTCGCCGCACCGGGCACGGGTCTGCGCTCGCTCGCCGTCGCGGGAGGCACCACGGGCACGGGTGTCGTGGGCACGAGCTTCGCGGCGCCGTGGGTGGCCGGGCTGGCCGCACTGGTGCGCGAGCGCTACCCGGACCTGACGGCCGCACAGGTGGTGGACCGCATCCTCGCCACGGCCCGACGGGCGCCGGGCGGCAACGCGGTGGGCCGCGGCGTCGTCGACCCCGTGGCCGCGCTCACCGCTGTGCCCGTCCTCGTGGCGCCCGACCGGCCGGGGGCACCGGCACCCACGGCCGAGCTACCGGTCGGGATGCCCGTCGCGGCCCCGGACGACGGGCCCGTCGACCTGCTCGCGGCAACCACGCTGCTCACCGCGTGCGGGGCGACGGTGTGGGTGCTGCGCCGCCGGCCCGCCCGGGGCCCTCGGGAAGGCCGCTTCCCGGCGTAGACGCCCCGGAACCGCAACGTGGGCTCCCGGTACTCCTCCAGGGCGTGCACGACCCAGCCCACGATGCGGGCCGGCGCGAACGCCGCCTCCCCGCGTCCGCCGGCAGGCCCTCGGCGTGCGCCATCGCGGCCAGGGCCAGGTCGACGTCGGCGAACTGCTCCGGAACGGCGACCACGAGCGCCTCGACCGCGACGGGCTCACCCCTCGGGGAGAACGTCCACCACCCGCCCGGCCTGGGCCAGGTCCAGCGCCGGGCCGGTGGGCAGCAGCCGCAGGGCCGCCTCCGGCGCGGAGGCGGCGCCGGTGATCCCGAGCGCGGCGGCCGTGGCGTCGTCGGCCACGCCGTAGCCGACGCCGCTGCCCGACAGCAGCCACAGCGGCCCGGTGCCGGACGCCCGGCCCGCGGCGGCCGCCCGGACGGCGCCGCCCGGCCCGACTGCCACGGCGTCGAGGCGCTCGCCACCGCCGTCGGCCCGGGCGAGGGCGACGGGTGTGGTCCCGGGTGCCAGGGGCAACGCCGACCCGAGCCAGACCCCGCCGGACGGCGGGCCGCCGGGCGTCCACGTCCAGCACGCGACCGGTGCGTCGGTGGGCTCCCGCATCCGTGGCGACCCGGTGGGCCAGCCCGCCACCGGCAGGTCGTCGACGTAGGTGGCCGAGCCGACCACGTCGGCGCCGACGGCCGCGGCCTCCCGTTCCCCGGCCGCGACGCGCAGCAGTTCCGCCACCACGCCGGGCACCTCCTGAAGCCCCCCGCGCAGCACGACGAAGAACCGGGGCGCGCCGTCGGCGGGGCGGTGGACCAGCACGTCACCGACCCGGCCCGGCAGCCCCGCCGGTGCGGGATCCCCGCGGCCGGGCACCTGCGGCGTGGCGAGCGCGGGGCCCTCGGGCAGCAGCGACACCAGGTCGGCGCTGGCCGTGCGGGGCAGCTGGTCGGTGAGCCGGAACGCCGCGCGCAGCCGGCCGTCCCCGGCGTCGACCCGGTGCCGGGCGCCGGCCGTGACCATCCACGTGGTGTCGTCGGGGCCGGCGAGCAGCAGCCCGTCGCCGGGCGGGGCCGGCGCGCCGAGCACCGCCCCGGCGATCACGGTGGTGCCCACCACACGGCCGTCGTCGGCCACCTGGTCGCACACCGCCCAGTCGCCCGACGGGGCCGCCTCGGTGCGCACCCCGACCGCACCGGGCACCGCCGCGGTGGGCGTGCGCGGGGCGGCGTCGAGCGTGGCGTCCGGGACGAGGACGGGCGTGGCCGCGGCCGCGTCGGGGGCCCGCAGCGCGGTGAGCACGAGGCGGGCGGCGGGCAGGTTGGCCACCGGGACGAGCCGGTCGGGCCCGTGCGCCACCGCGTACATCGCCCCCGACGTGGAGCCGACCACCACGCTCCGGTCCGTCCAGTTCGGACTGGGCACCACCAGCGCGTAGACGGCCACCCCGCACAGCCCGAGCAGGCCCAGCACGATCCCCGCGAACGACGCGCGGCGCTGCGACCGGATCTGCTCGTGCAGCGGCACCGGATCGCCCCGCACCAGCGCGGCCTCCAGCCGGCGCATCCCGAACCGGTAGGCGTCAGCCTGGTCCCGGGTGACGGGCGCGCGGGTGCTCACCCAGGGAACGGTAGCCAGCGACCCCTCGTCCCCGTGGGCGTTCGGCAGAACTCCTAGCCGACGGAGATCGCGTCCAGGCGCCCGCGCAGGAACGGCGCGGAGACCACGGGCGCGAGATCGGCCCGGCGGCCGATCGGCGGCGCCAACGGGGTGACGACGGCGTCGTGGTCGAGCTCGAAGAAGAACACCAGCGACACGAGCTCCTCGTGCGGCGAGTCGGGCTGCGGAGGCAACACCCGGTGCCGTCCCGAGCGCCAGCGCCGCCCCGTCCAGTGCTCCAGCAGGTCACCGATGTTGACGGTGAATGCGGCCGGGTCGTAGGGGGCGTCGGCCCAGCCGGAGTCCGCGACGTCCACCTGCAGCCCGCCCGCACCGGGCTCCCGGTCGAGCACGGTGACCGTACCGAAGTCGGTGTGCGGCCCGATCCGGAACTGCCCGGGCGCGGGCTCACCGACCTCGGTCAGCGGCGGGTAGCGGTTGATGTTGAACGTCCACGTGGGGTGCCCGGCCAGCGCCGTCAACGAGTCCGGCGGCAGCCCGAGGGCGCCGGCACAGAGCTCGAGCAGGTCGCGTGACACCGCCGTCATCGCCCCGAGGTAGCGCTCGACGGCGGGTCGCAGCTCCGGGACCTCGTCCGGCCAGACGTTGGCCGGGAACCACACCGCGTCGACGGCCGGATCGCCGGTGGGGGTGTCCGGTCCGACCGCGAACGACTCCTTGAGGTCGGGCGGGTTGTCGCCGCCTTCCACGTTGCCGGCCCCGGTGCCGAAGGCATCGGCATTGCCGTTCGCCTCGACACCCGGCGCCAGCCACCCTCGGCCGCCGATCCGCACGGCGTAGCGCTGCTTGACCTCGACGGGCAGCGCGAAGAACCTCCGGGCGGCCGCGCGGACGTCCGCCCGCAGCACGTCGTCGACGCCGTGGCCCGTGACCAGCAGGAACCCGGCCCTCTGCAGGGCCTCGTCCACCGCCGCGGCGTCCGCGTGCCGGAGGTCCACCGTCGGGATCATCACGACGGCTCCCCGATGTCCTCGTTCCACAGTTCCGGCCGGGCGGCGATGAAGTCGGTCATCAGCCCGACGCAGCGCTCGTCGTCCAGCACCGTGACCTCGACGCCGTGCTCGGCCAGCCAGTCGTGTCCGCCGTGGAACGTGCGGGCCTCGCCGATCAGCACCGCGCCGATGGTGAACTGGCGCACCAGCCCGGAGCAGTACCAGCACGGCGACAGCGTGGTCACCATGATCGTCTTCCGGTAGTCGCGCTGGCGACCGGCGTTCCTGAACGCCGCGGTCTCGGCGTGCATCGACGGGTCGTCGTCCTGAACGCGCCGGTTGTGACCGCGCCCGAGCAGGGTGCCGTCGACGGAGAACAGGGCGGCGCCGATCGGGATCCCACCCTCCGCGAGTCCGGCACGGGCCTCGGCGACGGCGACATCGAGCATGGAATCCGGAGTCACGACCTCACCGTAAGGCGCGGGTACAGCACCGCGTAGAGCGCGGCCGACAGGGCGATCCCGACGAGGAACGCGATGTCGCCGATGTCCGGGAGCACCCGCGGCACCAGGCCCGTGAACAGCACCTGGTTGGCGAACAGCCCCACCGACACGACGATGCCGACCACCAGCGCGATCAGCCCGGCCGGGTTGCGGAACGTGCGGTCGTAGAGCGACTCGGCGGGCAGCGCGCCGCGGCGCAGGTACTGGTCGGTGAGCACGACGCCGAGCCACGGCCCGATCCAGTAGACGATCACCAGCAGGAAGTTCTCGTACCCGGCCGCGGCGTCACCCAGCGCCACCAGCGCGATGACGAAGCCGACCACGCCGAACGCGGCCGCCACCACGGCCCGGGCCCGGTCCAGCGCGATGGGGAAGCCCATGCTCAGGAACGCCATTGCCCCCGAGTAGACGTTGAGGACGTTCGCCGCCACCGCGCCCACGGCGATGGCCAGCAGGGTCAGGTTCGCGAGCAGGCCGGGCAGCACGCCGACGTAAGCGGTGGTCGGGTTGTCGGAGGTGATCCCGGCGGCGGCCGCGGCACTGACCGACGCGGCGCCGACGATCATCAGGATCGTGCAGGAGCCGAACATCCCCAGACCGGCCGCGAGCCCGGTGCGCCGCCGGGAGTTGTCGGCCGGGAGGTAGCGCGAGTAGTCGGCGGCATACGGGGTCCAGCCCGCGGTGTAGCCGAACACGGCGCCGACGGTGAGCAGGAACCCGCCCACCCCGCCGCTCCCGCCGTCGGCGGGCACGAACGAGGCGTCGGAGCGCGTCAACACGATCACCGCACCGATCAGGAAGATCACCGCGAGCACGGGGAACGCCAGGCGCTCGAACGCCTGCACCAGGTTGTGGCCGAAGAACGCGATGGCCACCTGCACCAGCACGACGATCACCAACCACACCACCGGTGAAGCCCCGGTCAATGAGCTGAGCGCGAACGAGGCGCTGACGCTGTTGACCGCGAACCACCCGAACCCGGACGTGATCGTCATCAGCCCCGACGGCAGGACGTTGCCGCGGTAGCCGAACGCGAGCCGGCCCAGCACCATCTGGGGCACCCCGGCCGACGGTCCCCGCGCCGAGAGCACCCCGTGCGCCAGCGACGCGAGCACGTTGCCGAGCAGGATCGCGGTCACGGCCTGCCCGAACGTCATCCCGAACACCGACACGGCCAGCACGCCGACGAAGATCGTGGCGAACTCCATGTTGGGCGAGGTCCACGTCCAGAACAGCTGCCGGGGGAGGGCGTGCCGGTCGGCGTCGGGCACACGCTCGTTGCCACCCGGTTCGACGGCGACGATGCGCTCGCCGTACCGCGCAGAAGAGGTCTCGGGCACGGTCACCGGCACACTCTCACCCGAGAAAGGCGGTGGGAACAACGCGCTGTCCGGTCCGGAAACAACCTCGCAACACACCGCCCACCGCGGTGGTCAAAACGCTGCGGTCGCTCCGGATGATCCTCTGACGACATCGGCGCCTTGATCAACGCCCGGGAGGGGAGCGCGCAGGCGGCGGGTCTCTGCCGCTCGCGCTTCCAGCTCCGCGTCCGTCGGGTAGTCCACCTGCACCAGGGCCAGGCCGTGGGCGGGGGCCACCGTCACCTCGCCGGCGCGTTCGCCCCGGCTGAGCAGGCCCACCGGCCAGTCCACGGTGCGCCGCGCACGGCCGACGTCCAGCAGCGCGCCGACCAGGCTGCGCACCATCGAGTGGCAGAACGCGTCGGCCGACACCTCGGCCGTGACCACGCCGTCCGCGTCGATGGTCCAGACGAGCCGCTGCAGTTCGCGGATCGTCGTGGCGCCCTCGCGGGCCTTGCAGTAGGCGGCGAAGTCGTGCTCGCCGAGCAGGCCGGCCGAGGCGGCGTTCACCGCGTCCAGGTCGAGCGGGAACGGCCAGGACACCGTGTCGTGGGCCCGCAACGGCTCGGCCCCGTAGGCCGCGGTGGCGACGCGGTAGCGGTAGTGGCGGCGCAGGGCGGAGAAGCGGGCGTCGAACGAGTCGGGCACGCGCGTGACCGCCCGGACCCGGACATCCGGGGGCAGCAGCCGCGACAGCCGTCGCACCAGCCACACCGGGTCGAGGTCGGTGGGCAGGTCGACGTGCGCCACCTGCCCGGTGGCGTGCACCCCGGCGTCGGTGCGCCCGGCCACGGTCAGCTGCACCGACCGTCGCAGGATCATGTCGAGGCTGTCGGTCACGGTCCCGCACACGGTGCGCAGCCCCGGCTGGGCGGCCCAGCCCGAGAAGTCGGTGCCGTCGTAGGCGATGTCCAGCCGGAACCGCCGCAAGTCGGGCTCTCCGTGCGCGCGGGTCGGGGTCTGCGTGCGGGTGCCCGGAACGCGACCGAGCCCGCCGTCCGGGTGGACGGCGGGCTCGGTGCGGTGGTGCATCCGGCTCAGGAGTCGCTCTTCTCCTGCTGCGACTTCGGCAGCGCGAAGCCGGCGGCCTCGGCGGCCTCGGCCGTGGCGAACCAGACCTCGGCGACCGTGTTGTCGTAGAACTGCGTGCCAGGGAGGTGGTAGAGCATCGAGTCGGCGTTGCCCTTGATCTCGAAGCCCTCCGGCGCCTCGTTCGCGTCCGCCAGCGGGGCGTGCGAGCCCTCGCCGTAGGGTGCGTCCGAGGCGGCCTCGGTCGCACCGTCGGCGGCCTCGGAGGCCGCCTCCGCCGCGTCGAGAGCCTTGTCGGCGGCCTCGCTGCCCGGGGCGACCTCGTCGGCGGCCACGGCCGCGTCGAGGGCCTTGTCGGCCGCCTCGTCAGCGGCCTCGGCCGCCTCCTCGGCTGCCGGCGGAGCGGTCGCGGTCTTCTGCGCCGACTCCTTCTGGGCAGCCGCCTTCTGCGAGGCGTCCGCCCGACGGGCCCGGTTGGCCTCGTCGGTGACGGTCTTGGTCGAGACCAGCTCGATCACGGCCATCGGGGCGTTGTCGCCCTTGCGCGGCATCGTCTTGGTGATGCGCGTGTAACCGCCCTGACGGTCGGCGAAGAACGGGCCGATGTCGGTGACGAGCGCGTGCACGACGTCCTTGTCGCGGATGACCTTGGCGATCTCGCGGATGTTGTGCAGGTCTCCGCGCTTGGCCTTGGTGATCAGCTTCTCGGCGTAGGGCCGCAGCCGGCGGGCCTTGGCCTCCGTCGTGGTGATCCGGCGGTGCTCGAACAGCTGCGTCGCGAGGTTGGCCAGGATCAGCCGCTGGTGCGCGGGCGAACCGCCGAGGCGGGGCCCCTTGGTGGGCTGAGGCATGGCTACAACTGCTCCGTTTCTGCGTAGTCCTGGCCGTCGTCGCCGAACGGCTGGTCGGGGTCGAACCCGTCGGAGCCGTACTCGGCGGCCGCGGCCGACGGGTCGAATCCGGGCGGGCTGTCCTTGAGCGCGAGCCCGAGGCCGACGAGCTTCATCTTGACCTCGTCGATCGACTTCGCACCGAAGTTGCGGATGTCGAGCAGGTCGGCCTCGCTGCGGCCCACCAGCTCACCCACGGTGTGGATGCCCTCGCGCTTGAGGCAGTTGTAGGAGCGGACCGTGAGGTCGAGCTCCTCGATCGGCATCGCGAAGGCCGCGATGGTGTCGGCCTCCTGCGGCGACGGGCCGATCTCGATGCCCTCGGCGTCGACGTTGAGCTCGCGGGCGAGCCCGAACAGCTCCACCAGGGTCTTGCCGGCCGAGGCCAACGCGTCCCGCGGGGTGATCGACGGCTTGGTCTCGACGTCGAGCACGAGCTTGTCGAAGTCCGTGCGCTGCTCGACACGGGTGGCCTCGACCTTGTAGGTCACCTTGAGGACCGGCGAGTAGATCGAGTCGACCGGGATGCGGCCGATCTCGGCGCCGGTGGCCTTGTTCTGCATGGCCGGGACGTAGCCACGACCCCGCTCGACGACGAGCTCCACCTCGAGGCGGCCCTTGTCGTTGAGCGTGGCGATGTGCAGGTCCGGGTTGTGCACGGTGACGCCCGCAGGCGGGACGATGTCACCGGCGGTGACGGGGCCGGGGCCCTGCTTGCGCAGGTACATCGTGACCGGCTCGTCCTCCTCGGAGGACACGACCAGCTCCTTGAGGTTCAGGATGATGTCGGTGACGTCCTCCTTCACCCCCGGGACGGTGGTGAACTCGTGGAGCACGCCGTCGATGCGGATGCTGGTGACCGCCGCGCCCGGGATGGACGACAGCAGGGTGCGCCGGAGCGAGTTGCCCAGCGTGTAGCCGAAGCCCGGCTCCAGCGGCTCGATGACGAAGCGGGAGCGGGTGTCGACGACCGAGTCCTCGGTCAGGGTGGGTCGCTGAGAGATCAGCATGGGAATGTGCCTCCTTCAGGCGCCGCGGCAACCACTATTTGAAGCCGCAGCAGACCCCGGGCCCTCCCTGCGGGCCCGGGGTGCGAGTGACTACTACTTGGAGTAGTACTCGACGATGAGCTGCTCGGTGACCTGCGTATCGATCTGCGCACGCTCCGGGAGCTGGTGGACCAGGATGCGCAGGTTCGACGGAACCACCTGCAGCCACGCCGGAACCGGTCGATCGCCCAGGAGCTCCTTGGCGATGATGAACGGGTCCGTGTTGATCGACTTCGGCTTGACGTCGATGATGTCGTAGCGCGACACCTGGTAGCTGGGGATGTCGACCTTCTGGCCGTTGACCAGGAAGTGGCCGTGGTTCACCAGCTGGCGGGCCATGCGGCGCGTACGGGCGAGGCCCGCGCGGTACACGACGTTGTCCAGGCGCGACTCGAGGATCTGCAGCAGGTTGTCGCCGGTCTTGCCCTCGCGACGGGCCGCTTCCTTGTAGTAGCGGCTGAACTGCTTCTCCAGCACGCCGTACGCGAAACGGGCCTTCTGCTTCTCCTGCATCTGCAGGAGGTACTCGGTCTCCTTGATCCGGATCCGGCCGTGCTGGCCGGGCGGGTAGGGACGACGCTCGAACGCCTGGTCGCCGCCGACGAGGTCGACCTTGAGCCGGCGGGACTTGCGGGTCATGGGTCCGGTGTAACGAGCCATTTCTTGTTACTCCCTTTCCCTAGACCCGACGCCGCTTGGGCGGCCGGCAGCCGTTGTGCGGCTGGGGCGTCACGTCGCTGATGGTGCCGACCTCGAGGCCGGCCGCCTGCAGCGAGCGGATGGCGGTCTCACGGCCGGAGCCGGGACCCTTGACGAACACGTCGACCTTCTTCATGCCGTGCTCGGCGGCCTTGCGGGCCGCGGACTCGGCTGCCATCTGCGCCGCGAACGGCGTGGACTTGCGCGAGCCCTTGAAGCCGACGTGACCGGCCGAGGCCCACGCGATGACCGCGCCGGTGGGGTCGGTGATCGAGACGATCGTGTTGTTGAACGTGCTCTTGATGTGCGCGTGGCCCATCGCGACGTTCTTCTTCTCCTTGCGACGGACCTTCTTCGGTCCGGCCTGGGAGCGGGTACGAGGAGGCATTACTTCTTACCAGCCTTCTTCTTGCCCGCGACGGTCTTCTTCGGGCCCTTGCGACCGCGGGCGTTGGTCTTGGTGCGCTGACCGCGCACCGGCAGGCCCCGGCGGTGCCGGATCCCCTGGTAGCAGCCGATCTCGATCTTGCGGCGGATGTCGGCCTGCACCTCGCGGCGCAGGTCACCCTCGACGCGGAGGTTGCCCTCGATGTACTCGCGGAGCGCCGTCAGATCGGCGTCGGTGAGGTCCTTCGAGCGGAGGTCGTAGTCGATCCCGGTGGCGTCCAGGATCTGCTTCGACCGGGTGCGTCCGATCCCGAAGATGTAGGTGAGCGCGATCTCCATCCGCTTGTCGCGGGGGAGGTCGACGCCGGAGAGTCGTGCCATGCGGCGGTGTACTCCTGTCGTCCTGCTGAGCCAGGTCTGATCGACGCCCGTCCCGGCGGTACCGCTTCCGGGCCCCGGCCTGGATCCGGGGGTGGTTGCGCCCGTGTGGCGCGGTAGGTGCGTCGAGTTCTTCTGTGTTGCTGCGGTCAACGAGGACCGCGACGTGCTGGGGAGCTGCTCAGCCCTGGCGCTGCTTGTGGCGCAGGTTCTCGCAGATCACCATGACCCGGCCGTGACGGCGGATCACCTTGCACTTGTCGCAGATCTTCTTGACGCTCGGGTTGACCTTCACGTCCGTCGTCCTCTGGTGTTGTGGGCGTTCACTTGTAGCGGTAGACGATGCGGCCGCGGGTGAGGTCGTACGGCGACAGCTCCACCACGACCCGGTCCTCGGGGAGGATCCGGATGTAGTGCTGCCGCATCTTGCCGCTGATGTGGGCGAGGACCCGGTGTCCGTTCTCCAGCTCCACGCGGAACATCGCGTTCGGCAGGGGCTCGACGACCCGGCCCTCGACTTCGATCGCCCCGTCCTTCTTGGCCATGTCCTCCGCGATCCGTGACAGGTGTGCGTACTGTGGTTTTCGCACGTCGCAGCCCCGGGACCGGAGATGCGGAAGGCACAACGGAACCGACGCCAGACGGCGCGCGAAACACCAGTGTACGACCGTTGCAGACCGGCCCGCACATGGGGTACAAGCCGGGCCGCCGGGAGCCGGCGAGCCGGACAATCCACGCGCAGAGTGTCGTACCTCCTCGCTACCGTCGACGCCGTGCCGACGAACCTGCCCCGGGCGCTGCGCCCGTTCCGCCACCGCGAGTACCGGCTGCTGGTGGCGTCGATGGGGGTGTCGCTGTTCGCCAGCGGCATGTGGCTGGTGGCGCTGGTCTGGCAGGTCATCGAGCTCGGGGGCGGGCCGAGCGAGCTGTCCGTGGTGGCCACCCCCACCAGCGTCGGCATGCTGCTCAGCGTCCTGGTCGGGGGTGTGGCGGCCGACCGGCTGCCGCGCCGCGCGCTGCTCATCGTGGTCGAGTCGGTGCGTATCGCAGGTGCGGCCACGGTCGGGGCGCTGGCCGTGGCCGGGGCGCTGCAGCTGTGGCACCTGGCGGTGGTCACGTTCGCGCTGGGCGCGGCCGAGGCGTTCTTCTACCCGGCCTACACCGCGCTGCTGCCCACCATCCTGCCGCCCGACGAGCTGCTCGCAGCCAACGGCGTCGAGGGTGCGCTACGGCCCGCCGCGATGCAGGCGCTCGGGCCCGCGCTGGCCGGGCTGGTGGTAGGTGCGTTCGCCCCGGGTGTCGCCCTGCTCGGGGCCGCCGCGCTCTATGTGGTGGCCCTGCTCGCACTGCTGGCCATGCGCACGCTGCCCGTCCCCGCGGCGACCGGGGGCCGGTCGGTGTCCCACGACCTGCGGGAGGGCTTCGCCTACCTCTTCCGCACCGGGTGGCTGTTCGCCACCCTCGCGTTCGCGATCCTGGCCGTCCTCCTGCTGATCGGCCCCCTGGAGGTGCTGCTGCCGTTCGCGGTGCGTGACCGGACGGGCAGCGGGGCCAGCGGCTTCGCGCTGGTGCTCGGGGCCTTCGGGGTCGGCGGAGCCCTCGGGTCGGTGGCCACGTCGTCGATGCGGATGCCGCGGCGCTATCTCACGGTGATGCTGCTGCTGTGGGGGGCCGGCGCCCTGCCGATGGCGGCCATCGGGATCACCGACCAGCTGTGGGTGATGGCGGTCGCCGGGTTCGTCGTCGGCTTCACCGGCTCCGCGGCCACGGTCATCTGGGGCACGCTGCTGCAGCGCCGCGTGCCACCGCACATGCTCGGCCGGGTCTCGAGCCTCGACTTCTTCGTCTCGCTCGCCCTGATGCCGGTGTCGATGGCCGTCGCGGGGCCGGTCGGCGAGTGGATCGGCATCCCGCTCACGTTCGTGCTGGCCGGGCTGGTCCCCACGTTCCTCGCCGTGGCCGCGATCCTCGCCTGGCGGTTGCCGGCCGACGAGATCGCCCACCCCCTCCGCGACACGGTGGAGGTGGGCGAGCCCGCCAGGGCTACAGGGCCTTGAGCTCCTCGGTCACCTCGGACACCGACTTCTTGGCGTCACCGAAGAGCATCGAGGTGTTCTCCGCGTAGAACAGCGGGTTGTCGATGCCGGCGAACCCACTGCTCATCGAGCGCTTCAACACGATCACCGAGCGGCTCTGGTCCACGTTGAGGATCGGCATGCCGAAGATCGGGCTCGACGAGTCCGAGCGCGCCGCCGGGTTGGTGACGTCGTTGGCCCCGATCACCAGCGTGACGTCGGTGCGGGAGAACTCGTCGTTGATGTCGTCCATCTCCTTGAGGGCGTCGTAGGAGACGTCGGCCTCGGCGAGCAGGACGTTCATGTGCCCGGGCATGCGGCCGGCCACCGGGTGGATGGCGTACTTGACCTCCACGCCCTTGGCCTCCAGCAGCTTCGCCATGTCCTTGACGGCGTGCTGGGCCTGGGCCACGGCCATGCCGTACCCGGGCACCACGATCACCTGCGACGCGTACGCCATCTGGATGGCGGCGTCGGCGGCGCTGGTGGAGGTGACGGTGCGGTCGACGCCGTCGTCGGCGCCGGGCACCAGGGTGGTGCCGCCGAACCCGCCCGCGACGATCGCCGGGATGGTGCGGTTCATCGCCACGGCCATCTGGTTGGTCAGGATCGAGCCCGACGCCCCGACGATCATGCCCGCCACGATCATCGCGGTGTTGTCGAGGGCGATGCCCGCCGCCGCGGCCGACAGACCGGTGAGGGCGTTGAGCAGCGAGATCACGACCGGCATGTCGGCCCCACCGATCGGCAGCACCACCAGCATGCCCAGCACGGCGGCGAGCACGAGCAGGCCGATCACCCACAGCTGCGACGCACCGCCGAGACCGGCGAACACCGCGCACACGATCGCCGCCACCAGCAGCAGGAGGTTCACGGCCTGCTGGGCCTTCCCGAGACCGATCGGGCGGCTGGGCAGGATCTCCTGGAGCTTGCCGAAGGCGATCAGCGAGCCCCAGAACGACACCGAGCCGATGATCGCGCCGAACAGCGATGCGACGATCACGTAGGTGGCCTCCGTCGCGAACCCGCCGGAGGTCCGGAACTCCGACCACGCGATCAGCGCCACCGCGCCACCGCCGACGCCGTTGAACAGCGCCACCATCTGCGGGATCGCGGTCATCTTCACCTGACGCGCCGACGGCACGCCGAGCGCGGCGCCGACGATCAGGCCTACGACGATCAGCACCCAGTTGTGGCGCACCTGCAGCAGCGTCGCGATCACCGCGATGGTCATGCCGACGGCGGCGATCTTGTTGCCGCGCACTGCCGTCTTCGGGCCGGTCAGACCCATCAGGCCGTAGATGAACAGACCGAACGCGATGATGTAGAGGATCGGGACCAGGGTTTCCACTACTTGTCCTTCCGATCCTTGAACATCCCGAGCATCCGGTCGGTCACGAGGAACCCGCCGATGACGTTGATCATGCCGAACGCGATGGCGATCACCAGGATGATCTGGTCGACCACCGACGGGTTCTCGAGGCTCCCCAGCACGATCAGGCCGCCGAGCAGCACGATGCCGTGGATGGCGTTCGTGCCCGACATCAGCGGCGTGTGCAGCGTGTTGGGCACCTTCGAGATCACCGCGAAGCCGACGAAGCCGGCCAGCACCAGGATCGCGATGTTCGCGAGCAGACTTCCGGATTCCATTACGCACTCACCTCTCGGGTGACGCAGGACTTCGCCAGTACCTCGTCGGAGAAGTCGGGCGCCAGTGCGCCGTCGGAGTCGAGCATCAGCTCCAGCAGCGCGGAGACGTTGCGGGAGTAGAGCTCCGAGGCGTGCTCGGGCATCGTCGCCGGCAGGTTGAGCGGCGACGCGATCGTCACGTCGTGCTTGACGACGATCTCGCCGGGCTCGGTGAGCTCGCAGTTGCCGCCGCTCTCCCCCGCCATGTCGACGACGACGCTGCCGGCCCGCATGCCCTCCACGGCCTTCGCCGTGACCAGGGTCGGGGCCTTGCGCCCCGGGACGTTCGCTGTGGTGATCACGACGTCGAAGTTCGTGATCGCCTCCTCGAGCCGCTTCTGCTGCTCGGCCCGCTCGTCGTCGGTGAGCTCACGGGCGTACCCGCCCTCGCCGACGGCCTCGATGCCCAGGTCGAGCCAGGTGGCACCGAGCGAACGCACCTGGTCGGCCACCTCGGGCCGCACGTCGTAACCGGTGGTCCGGGCACCGAGGCGCTTGGCCGTGGCCAGCGCCTGCAGGCCCGCGACGCCGACGCCGAGGATCAGTGCCTGCGCGGGCTTCACCGTGCCGGCGGCGGTGGTCAGCATCGGGAAGAACCGGGTGGATCGCTCGGCCGCGAGCAGCACCGCCTTGTACCCGGCGACACCCGCCTGCGACGACAGCGCGTCCATCGACTGCGCGCGGGAGATGCGCGGGATCGACTCCATCGCGAACGCCTGCACCCCCGCCTCACGCAGCGCGGCGATCGTCCCCGGCGCCGTCAGCGGGGCGAGGAAGCCGATGTAGGTGGAACCGCGCTGCAGCTTCGCGATCTCCTCGGGGGTCGGCAGCGCGACCTTTACCACGACGTCCGCCGACCACGGGTCGCCGATGGTGGCGCCGGCCGCGGTGTACAGCTCGTCGGGGATCAGGGCGCCGAGACCCGCACCGGACTCGACGACCACGGCCACACCGCGCGTCCGGAGCTTCTCGACGATCTTCGGGACCAGGGCGACCCGGCGCTCGCCGGCCACCGACTCGCGGGGTACCCCCACCGTCGTGGTCCGCGGCGCCGCGGGATCTGCACTCATGGGCCGCAACCTAACCCAGGCGGCGTGTGATCACGCCCACCGTGTGATCAGTGTTGACCCCTTCGGGCGGCTCGACCGATTCAGCCGGGAGCTTCTCAGCCCGCCGGCAGGGTGAGGATCTGCGGGCCGTCCTCGGTGATGGCCACCGTGTGCTCCCAGTGCACGGCGCGGGCGCCGTCCGCCGTGACCACGGTCCAGCCGTCGGCCAGCTCCAGGGTCTCGGGGTCGCCCGCCGTCAGCATCGGCTCCACGGCGAGTGCCATGCCGGGCCGCAGGCGCGGGCCCTGGCCGGGAGCGCCGTGGTTGGGCAGGAACGGATCCATGTGCATGGACGTGCCGATGCCGTGGCCGCCGTACTCCTCGACGATGCCGTAGGCCACGCCGTCCCGCTCCGCCGCCTGCTCGCACGCCACCTGCACCGCGTGCGAGATGTCGGAGAGCCGGCCGCCGGGCGCCGCGGCGGCGATGCCGGCGTGCAGGGCGGCCTCGCAGGCCGCGGAGAGTGCGAGGTCCGCCGGCGACACGGCTCCGACGTGGATCGTGACCGCCGCGTCGCCGTGCCAGCCCTCGAGGACGGCGCCGCAGTCGACCGAGACTATGTCGCCGTCGGCCAGCACCTGGGTGGGCGACGGGATGCCGTGCACGATCTGCTCGTTGACCGACGAGCAGATCGAGGCAGGGAAGCCGTGGTAGCCCAGGAACGACGGGACGGCGCCGGCCGCGCGGATGGTCTGCTCGGCCAGCGCGTCGAGCTCGGCGGTACTGACGCCGGGCTTCGCGAGCTCGGTGACGGCGACGAGGGTGCGGGCCACCAGCGCTCCGGCGGCCCGCATGGCCTCCAGCTCGGCCGGGGACTTCAGCTCGATGTCCCGGCCCCGCCAGCGTGCCACCAGTCCACGCACCCCGCCTCGTGTCGTCGTCACCGGACGGTCACAGCCCGCGCAGGGCTTCGATCACCCGGGCGGTGATGTCCTCGACCGACCCGACCGCGTCGACCGTGATGAGCTTCTCGCTGTAGTACTCGAGCAGCGGCGCCGTCTCGTCGCGGTACACCTGCTGCCGGTTGCGGATGACGTCCTCGGTGTCGTCGGAACGCCCACGGCCGAGCAGTCGCTGGACGAGCTGCTCCTCGGGCACCTGGAACTCCACGACGGCGTCGAGGATCTCGCCGCGCTCGTCGAGGATCTCCGAGAAGGAGTCGGCCTGGCTCAGCGTGCGTGGGAAGCCGTCGAGCAGGAAGCCCTTCGCGGCGTCGTCGTGCGTGAGCCGGTCGCGCACCATCGCGACCGTGACCGCATCGGGCACCAGGTTGCCGGCGTCCATGTACTTCTTGGCCTCGAGACCGAGCTCGGTCTCCTGCCCCAGGTTGGCCCGGAACAGGTCACCGGTGGAGATGTGCGGTACGTCGAGACGCTCGGCGAGCCGTTCGGCCTGAGTACCTTTGCCCGCACCGGGCGGACCAACAAGAACGAGACGCACGCGAACCCTCCAGAACTCGAACTCCGACGTTCACCTGCGACGTTAGCGCAGGAACCCGTCGTATCGACGCTGCATGAGCTGGCTCTCGATCTGCTTGACCGTGTCCAGTCCCACACCGACCATGATCAGCACCGCCGTACCGCCGAACGGGAAGTTCTGGTTCTGGCCACTGCCGGTGATGCCCAGGAAGAAGTTGGGCAGCACCGCGATGATGCCGAGATAGAGCGAACCGGGCAGCGTGATGCGGGAGAGCACGAAGTTCAGGTACTCCGCGGTGGGCCGGCCCGGCCGGATGCCGGGGATGAACCCGCCGAACTTCTTCATCTCGTCGGCGCGCTCGTCGGGGTTGAACGTGATGCCGACGTAGAAGTACGTGAAGAAGATGATCAGTGCCATGTACAGCACGATGTGGACCCAGCTGGACTGGTCGACCAGATAGGTCTGCACGAACTGGTAGAAGCCACCCGTGGTGCCGGTGAGCTGCGAGAGCAGCTGCGGCAGGTACAGCAGCGACGAACCGAAGATCACCGGGATGACGCCGGCCTGGTTGACCTTGAGCGGCAGGTACGTGGACGTGCCGCCGTACATGCGCCGCCCGACCATGCGCTTGGCGTACTGCACCGGGATGCGGCGCTGCCCCTGCTCGACGAACACGACGCTCGCGATGATGGCCAGGCCGAAGAAGCAGACACCGGTGAAGACCAGCCCACCCGCGCTGTTGAGGATCTGGGTGCCCTCGGCGGGGATCCGCGCCGCGATCGACGAGAAGATGATCAGCGACATGCCGTTGCCGATGCCCCGCTCGGTGATCTGCTCGCCCAGCCACATGATCACCGCGGTGCCGGCCGTCATGACGATGACGATCACGGAGAGGGAGAAGATGCTGTCCGGGCTCTGCAGCACCGGCAGCGAGCAGCCCTGGAACAGCTGGCCGCGGGCGGCGAGGGCCACGATGCCGGTGGACTGCAGGACCGCGAGCGCGATGGTGAGGTACCGGGTGTACTGGGTCAGCTTGTTCTGACCCGACTGCCCTTCCTTCTTCAGCTGCTCGAACCGCGGGATGACGACGGTGAGCAGCTGGATGATGATGCTGGCCGTGATGTACGGCATGATCCCGAGCGCGAACATCGACAGCTGCAGGAGCGCGCCGCCCGAGAACAGGTTGATCAGCGAGTAGACGTTGCCGCTGGACCCGCCCTCGACCTGCTGGATGCACTGCTGGACGTTCGGGTACGAGACACCCGGCGACGGGATCGTGGCGCCGAGACGGTAGACCGCGATCACGCCGAGCGTGAAGAGGATCTTCTTCCGGAGATCCGGCGTCGTCAGTGCCGACCGGAATGCGCTGAGCACTGGGGTGACCCCTCCTGTAGTGGCAGGAACGACTCTAACAGCGGCCGAAGTGGCCCCCACGGCACGGACCGGCAGCGATGACGCTGCCGGTCCGCACCGAACGGGTCTCTTACAGCTCGGTGATCGTCCCACCGGCGGCCGTGATCTTGTCACGGGCGCTGCCGGAGAACGCGTGGGCGCTGATCGTCAGCGCCACACCGTCGACGTCGCCGTTGCCCAGCACCTTGACGGGCTGGTTGCGCCGGACGACGCCGGCGGCGACGAGCTCCTCGGGACCGATCTCACCACCGGAGGGGAACAGCTGGGCGAGGTCGCCCACGTTCACCACCTGGTACTCGACGCGGAACCGGTTCTTGAAGCCCTTGAGCTTGGGCAGCCGCATGTGCAGCGGCATCTGACCGCCCTCGAAGCCCACGGGCACGCCCTTGCGGGCCTTCGTGCCCTTGGTACCGCGACCGGCGGTCTTGCCCTTGCTGCCCTCACCACGACCGACGCGGGTGCGCGCGGTCTTGGATCCGGGGGCCGGACGCAGGTGGTGGATCTTGATAGTCGGCTCGCTCATGACGCGCCCACCTCCTCCACCGCCACCAGGTGGCGCACGGTGTGGATCATGCCACGGATCTGCGGGGTGTCCTCCCGCTCGACCGTCTGGCGGATCTTGCGCAGACCCAGCGACTTCAGGGTCGCCCGCTGGTTCTCCTTGCAGCCGATGCTGCTGCGAACCTGCGTGACGACCAGCGTGATGTCACTGGTCGGCGTGGACTGGGCCTTCGGGTCCACGGGGGCCTTCGGCGCCTTGTTCTTCGTCGCCATCACGACCTCGCGCTCTGCGCCGCGGCCGCACGGGCCCGCAGCATCGCGGCCGGAGCCACGTCCTCGAGCGGCAGGCCACGGCGGGCCGCGACCTCCTCGGGACGCTGGATCATCTTCAACGCGGCGATCGTGGCGTGCACGACGTTGATCGCGTTGTCGGAGCCCAGGCTCTTCGAGAGGATGTCGTGGATGCCGGCGCACTCCAGCACGGCGCGCACCGGACCACCGGCGATGACACCGGTACCCGGGCTGGCCGGACGGAGCATGACGACGCCGGCTGCGGCCTCGCCCTGCACCCGGTGGACGATCGTGCCGCCGATGCGGGGGACGCGGAAGAAGTTCTTCTTCGCCTCCTCCACACCCTTGGCGATCGCCGCGGGCACCTCCTTGGCCTTGCCGTAGCCGACACCCACGAGGCCGTCGCCGTCACCGACGATCATCAGGGCGGTGAAGCTGAAGCGACGACCACCCTTGACGACCTTGGCGACGCGGTTGATCGTGACCAGCCGCTCGATGTAGGGCGTCTTGTCCTGGGCGCCGCCGCGGCCGCCACCGTCGCGGCGGTCGCGACCGCCGCCCGAGCTGTTGCGATCGCCGCCGGGCCCGCTGTTGGGCCCTCCGGACCCCGTGTTGGGCCCTCCGCCGTCGCGCCGTGCACGTCCCGGCATCAGAGGTTCCCTTCCGTCTTGATCATGTAAGTCAGCATCAGAACTCCAGACCACCCTCGCGGGCGGCGTCGGCGAGCGCGGCGATCCGGCCGTGGTAGCCGTAGCCACCGTGGTCGAACACGACCGCGGAGACGCCGGCGGCCTTGGCGCGGTCGGCGACGAGCTTGCCGACCTGGGTGGCGCGGGCCTTCTTGTCGCCGTCCAGCGCGCGGACGTCGGCCTCCAGCGTGGAGGCCGATGCCAGCGTGTGGCCGGACAGGTCGTCGATGAGCTGCACGACGATGTGGCGCGAGCTGCGCTTCACCGCGAGGCGCGGCCGCTCGGCGGTACCACTGATCTTCTTGCGCAGGCGCGCGTGCCGCCGGGTGACACCCGTGCGGCGCTTCGCCGACACCTGGGAGGCGGCACGCTTCTTGGCGGCCGCGGAAATCGTCTCGGCCATTACTTACCCGTCTTCCCGACCTTGCGGCGGATGACCTCGCCGGCGTAGCGGACGCCCTTGCCCTTGTACGGGTCGGGCTTGCGCAGCTTCCGGATCTTGGCCGAGATCTCGCCGACCCTCTGCTTGTCGATGCCCGACACGGAGAACCGCGTGGGGGACTCGACCTTGAACGTGATGCCCTCGGGCGCCTCGATGACGACCGGATGGCTGTAGCCGAGCGCGAACTCGAGCGAGCTGCCCTTGAGCACGACGCGGTAACCGACGCCGTAGATCTCGAGCTTCTTCTCGTAGCCCGCCGTGACGCCGACGAACAGGTTGTTCACCAGCGTGCGCGAGAGACCGTGGTAGGCCTTGCTCTTCCGCTCGTCGTCCGGGCGGTTGACCACGACGGCACCGGTGTCGTCGCGCTCGATCGTGATCGGCTCGATCACGGTGTGCGACAGGGTGCCCTTGGGTCCCTTGACGGTCACGGTGCGGCCGTCGATCTGCACGTCGACGCCGGACGGAACGGTGATGGGCAGTTTCCCGATTCGGGACATGGTGGTTATCCCCTCACCAGACGTAGGCGAGGACTTCGCCGCCCACGCCGTTCTTGTGCGCCTGTCGCTCGGTCTGGAGACCGTCGGACGTCGAGATGATCGCGACGCCGAGGCCACCCAGGACCCGGGGCAGGTTGGTGGACTTCGCGTAGACCCGCAGGCCGGGCTTGGAGACCCGGCGCAGGCCCGCGATGGAGCGCTCGCGGTTGCGCCCGTACTTCAGCTCGATGACCAGGGCCTTGCCGACCTCGGCGTCCTCGACTGCGTGCGAGGCGATGTAACCCTCCTTCAGGAGGATCTCCGCGATGGCGACCTTGAGCTTGGAGTGCGGCATGACCACGCGGTCGTGGTACGCCGAGTTGGCGTTGCGCAGACGCGTGAGCATGTCTGCGATCGGATCGGTCATCGTCATAAGGACGTCACTACTTTCCCGCCTGGTTCCCGCAGGGCGCGCCCCGGGGCCTGTGACGTTAAGGGGGGTGGTGTTACCAGCTGCTCTTGCTGACGCCCGGCAGCTCGCCGGCGTGCGCCATCTCGCGGACGCAGATCCGGCAGAGGCCGAACTTGCGCAGGACCGCACGGGGGCGGCCGCACTTCTGGCAGCGGGTGTAGCCGCGGACCTTGAACTTCGGAACGGCCGCAGCCTTGATCCGGAGCGCCTTCTTCGCCATTACTGTCCAGCCTCCTTGAAGGGGAAGCCGAGCTGGCGCAGCAGCGCCCGGCCTTCGTCATCGGTCGTGGCGGTGGTGACGACCGTGATGTCCATGCCGCGCGGACGGTCGATCGAGTCGGGGTCGATCTCGTGGAACATCGACTGCTCGTTGAGACCGAACGTGTAGTTGCCCCGACCGTCGAACTGCGTCGACGAGAGGCCACGGAAGTCGCGGATACGCGGCAGGGCGATGGTCAGCAGCCGGTCCAGGAACTCCCACATCCGGTCGTTGCGGAGGGTGACCTTCGCGCCGATCGGCATGCCCTCACGCAGCTTGAACTGCGCGATGGACTTGGTGGCCCGGCGGACCTGCGGCTTCTGGCCGGTGATCGTGGCCAGATCGCGGACCGCGCCGTCGATCAGCTTCGCGTCACGGGCGGCGTCGCCGACACCCATGTTCACGACGACCTTCACGACGCCGGGGATCTGCATGACGTTGCCGTAGGAGAACTGCTCCTGCAGCGCGGTCCTGATCTCGTCCTGGTAGCGCTGCTTGAGCCGGGGGGTGATCTTCTCAGTGGTGGTCATGATCAGATCTCCTTCCCGTTGCGCTTGGAGACGCGGACGCGCTTGCCCTCGTCGGTGGTGTTCTTGCCGACGCGGGTGGGCTTGCCGTCGGAGTCGACGACCATCACGTTCGAGACGTGGATGGCCGCCTCCTGCGTGACGATGCCGCCGGACTGCGCGCCGCGCTGGTTCTGGCTGATGCGGGTGTGCTTCTTGATCCGGTTCACGCCCTCGACCAGGACCCGGTCCCGCGTCGGGTAGGCCTCGATGACCTTGCCCTTGGCGCCCTTGTCCTTGCCGGCGATCACCTGGACGGTGTCACCCTTCTTGACCTTCATGCTCACAACACCTCCGGCGCGAGGGAGATGATCTTCATGAACTTCTTGTCGCGGAGCTCGCGACCGACCGGTCCGAAGATGCGGGTCCCTCGCGGCTCGCCATCCGGCTTGATCAGCACGGCGGCGTTCTCGTCGAACCGGATGTACGAGCCATCCGGGCGGCGCCGCTCCTTGACGGTGCGCACGATGACGGCCTTGACGACGTCACCGCGCTTCACCCCGGCGGCGGGGATGGCGTCCTTGACGGTGGCGACGATGACGTCACCGATACCGGCGTAGCGCCGACCCGAACCGCCCAGCACCCGGATGCACAGGATCTCCTTGGCACCGGTGTTGTCGGCGACACGCAGTCGCGACTCCTGCTGGATCACTTCGCCTTCTCCAGGATCTCCACGAGCCGCCAGCGCTTGGTGGCCGACAGCGGGCGGGTCTCCATCAGCCGGACGCGGTCACCGATGCCGGCCGCGCTGGCCTCATCGTGCGCCTTGATCTTCGTCGTCCGGCGGATGACCTTGCCGTACATCGGGTGCTTGACCCGGTCCTCGACGACCACGACGATCGTCTTCTCCATCTTGTCGGAGACGACCAGGCCCTCGCGGACCTTGCGCTCCCCGCGCGCCACCTCGGTGGGCGGCGTCTTGCTCGTGTTGCTCATGCCGCACCTTCATCGTTGTCGATCGGGGCGGCAGAAAGGCCCAGCTCGCGCTCGCGCATGATCGTGTAGATCCGCGCGATGTCGTGCCGGACGACACGCAGCCGCCGGTTGTTGTCCAGCTGCCCGGTGGCCATCTGGAAGCGGAGGTTGAACAGCTCCTCCTTGGCCTCCCGCACGCGGAGCGTCAGTTCCTCGTCGGTGAGCTCACGGAGCTCAGCGGCGGTGGTCGTCGACGCGGCCATCAGATGTCACCACCCTCACGGGTCACGATCCGGCACTTCATGGGCAGCTTGTGCATCGCGCGGCGCAGGGCCTCACGAGCGATCTTCTCGTCGGGGTAGCTCATCTCGAACAGCACCCGACCGGGCTTGACGTTGGCCGCCCAGAACTCGACGGATCCCTTACCGGAACCCATGCGCGTCTCCGCCGGCTTCTTGGTGAGCGGGCGGTCCGGGAAGATGTTGATCCAGACCTTGCCGCCACGCTTGATGTGCCGGTTGATGGCGATACGCGACGACTCGATCTGCCGGTTCGTGACGTAGGCGGGCTCGAGGGCCTGGATGCCGTAGTCGCCGAACGTGACGCGCGTGCCGCCCGAGGCCGCACCGGTGCGGTGCGGACGGTGCTGCTTGCGGTGCTTGACCCTGCGGGGGATCAGCATGACCTACGCCTCCCCACCGGTGGTCTCGACGGGAGCACTCTCGGCGGGGGCCGGAGCCTCCGCCGTGGCCGTGGCGGTACCGCCACCGGACGCCTGCTCGGCGGCGGCGCGGCCGGCCTCGGTGCTCGTGCCCGTGGTGCCCGAGGCACCCGAGCGACGACGCGCCGGACGCTCGCGGCGGGGGCCGCGGTCGGCACCGGGAGCCGCAGCGGCAGCTGCTGCGCCCTCACGCCGGCCACCGACGACATCACCCTTGTAGATCCACACCTTGACGCCGATCCGACCGAACGTGGTGCGGGCCTCGAACAGGCCGTAGTCGATGTCGGCCCGCAGCGTGTGCAGCGGGACGCGACCCTCACGATAGAACTCCGACCGCGACATCTCCGCGCCGCCAAGACGCCCGGAGCACTGCACCCGGATGCCCTTGACCTGCGGCGAACGCATGGCCGACTGGATGGCCTTGCGCATCGCGCGGCGGAACGCCACGCGGTTGGACAGCTGCTCGGCGACACCCTGTGCCACGAGCTGCGCGTCCGACTCGGAGTTCTTGACCTCGAGGATGTTGAGCTGGACCTGCTTCTTGGTCAGCTTCTCGAGGTTGCCGCGGATGCGGTCGGCCTCGGCGCCGCGCCGGCCGATCACGATGCCCGGACGCGCGGTGTGGATGTCCACCCGCACGCGATCCCGGGTGCGCTCGATCTCGACCTTGGAGATGCCGGCCCGCTCCATGCCCTTGGAGAGCATCTTGCGGATCTCGACGTCTTCCTTCACGTACTCGGCGTACTGCTTGTCGGCGTACCAGCGCGACTTCCAGTCGGTGGTGATACCGAGCCGGAAACCGTGCGGGTTGATCTTCTGACCCATTACCGGGCCCTCCCCTTCGCACCGCGTGCGCCGCGTCCAACCTTGGCGGGCTGCGACTCGACCTCGACGGTGATGTGGCTCGTGCGCTTGCGGATCCGGTACGCGCGGCCCTGGGCCCGCGGACGGATGCGCTTGAGCGTGGGCCCCTCGTCGGCGGTGGCCAGAGCCACCACGAGCGTGTCGCGATCCAGCTGGAGGTTGTTCTCGGCGTTCGCCGCGGCACTCGCGACGACCTTGAACAGCGGCTCCGCCGCGGCCTGCGGCGAGAACCGCAGGATGTCCAGAGCCTCCTGGACGGGCCGACCCTTGATCAGGGCGACGACACGTCGCACCTTGGTCGGCGACATGTGGACGTACCGCGCCACCGCGCGCGCTCGAATCGGCTCGAGCGCGGCGGGGCTCTCGGTGGTGGTTGTTTCAGCCATTTCCTACTACCCCTTTCTTGTCGCTACTCGGTCCGGTCAGCGCCTGCGCGCTTTGCGGTCATCCTTGATGTGGCCCCGGAAGGTCCGCGTGGGTGCGAACTCCCCCAGCTTGTGGCCGACCATCGAGTCCGAGATGAACACCGGCACGTGCTTGCGGCCGTCGTGCACCGCGATCGTGTGGCCGATCATGTCCGGGATGATGGTGGACCGACGGGACCAGGTCCGGATGACGGTCTTCTTGTCGGCCGCGTTGAGGACGTCCACCTTCTTGAGCAGGTGGTCGTCAACGAACGGGCCCTTCTTCAGGCTGCGTGGCATCTTTACCTCCCTGCTCAGCGCTTCTTGCCGGTACGCCGGCGGCGGACGATCAACTTGTCGGACGGCTTGGTGCGGCGGGTACGGCCCTCGGGCTTACCTGCGGGGTTGACCGGGTGGCGACCACCGGAGGTCTTGCCCTCACCACCACCGTGCGGGTGGTCGACCGGGTTCATGGCGACACCACGGACGGTCGGGCGCTTGCCCTTCCACCGCATGCGGCCTGCCTTGCCCCAGTTGATGTTCGAGTGGTCGGAGTTGCCGACCTCACCGATCGTGGCGCGGCAGCGCACGTCGACGTTGCGGATCTCGCCGGACGGCAGGCGGAGCTGCGCGTACGGGCCGTCCTTGGCCACCAGCTGCACCTTGGCACCGGCGGACCGGGCCATCTTGGCGCCGCCACCGGGCCGGAGCTCGATCGCGTGGATCACGGTACCGGTGGGGATGTTGCGCAGCGGCAGGTTGTTGCCCACCTTGATGTCGGCCTTGGGGCCGGCCTCGACGCTGTCGCCCTGCTTCAGCTTGTCCGGCGCGATGATGTAGCGCTTCTCGCCGTCCGCGTAGTGCAGGAGCGCGATCCGCGAGGTGCGGTTCGGGTCGTACTCGATCTCGGCGACCTTGGCCGGCACGCCGTCCTTGTCGTTCCGGCGGAAGTCGATCAGCCGGTACGCGCGCTTGTGGCCACCGCCCTGGTGGCGGGTGGTGATGCGCCCGTGTGCGTTGCGACCGCCCTTGCTGTGCAGGGGACGGATCAGCGACTTCTCCGGCGTGGACCGAGTGATCTCGGCGAAGTCGGAGACGCTGGAGCCGCGGCGGCCCGGGGTCGTCGGCTTGTACTTACGAATGCCCATGTCTACTTACGTCCCTTCAGCTCGCCCGGCCGCCGAAGACGTCGATCGTGTTGCTCTCCTCGGAGAGCGTGACGATCGCGCGCTTCGTGTCCTTGCGCTTGCCGAATCCGGCACGGGAGCGCTTGCGCTTCCCGTTGCGGTTCAGGGTGTTGACGCTGAGCACCTTGACCCCGAACACCTTCTCGACAGCGATCTTGATCTGCGTCTTGTTGGCGTCGGGGCGGACGACGAAGGTGTACTGGCGCTCCTCGAGCAGCCCGTAGCTCTTCTCCGAGACCACCGGCGCCAGCAGGATGTCGCGCGGATCGGGGATCACTTGGTGTCCTCCTTACGCTGCGACGGCGGCAGCTGGAAGCCGGCGGCTTCCGCGGCCTCGGCGGTGGTGAACCAGACCTCCGCCACGGTGCGGGCGTAGAACGAGCTGCCCGGAACGTGGTAGAGCATCGAGTCGGCGTTGCCCTTGACGGGGAAGCCCTCGGGCTGCGATCCGTCGGCGAGCGGGGCGTGGCTGTCGGCGCCGAAGTCGGCGACGGGCTCGGCCGCGGCCGGAGCCTTGGCCAGACCCACGGTCTCGCTCTCCCGCGCGGTGGCCTTCACGGAGCCCTTGGGGGCCGCGATAGGGCCGGCCAGGAACTCGTCGAACGCGGCCTGCGTGAACACGACGACGTCGTTGACGAGCACGTCGTAGGTGTTGAGCTGACCGGGCTCGATCAGGTGCGCGGTGGGGAGGTTGCGCAGGCTCAGCCAGCCGGTCACGTCGTCGCGGTCGAGGACCACGAGCGCGCGGGTGGCGGCGTCACCGGCCACCTCGGCGAGCGCGGTGCGCGCGGCCTTGGTGGAGGGGGTGTCACCCGTGACGATCGACGGCACGACGTGCACGAGGCCGGCACGCGCCCGGTCGGAGAGGGCACCGCGCAGGGCGGCGGCCTTCATCTTCTTGGGCGTCTTCTGCGTGTAGTCCCGGGGCGTGGGGCCGTGCGAGATGCCACCACCGGCGAACTGCGGCGCGCGGGTGGAGCCCTGACGGGCGCGACCGGTGCCCTTCTGCCGGTACGGCTTCTTGCCGCCACCGCTGACCTCGGAACGGGTCTTGGTGTCGTGCGTGCCCTGGCGGGCGGCCGCGAGCTGGGCCGTGACCACCTGGTGCATCAGCGCGATGTTCGCGGTCACGTCGAAGACGTGCGCGGGAAGTTCGACCTTCGTGGTGCTCATGCCTTGACACCCGCCTTCGCGGCCGACTTGACGAACAGGAGGCCACCGCGGACACCGGGAACGGCGCCCTTGATCAGCAGCAGGCCGCGCTCGGCGTCCACGCGGTGCACCGTGAGGTTCTGCGTGGTGACGCGGGCGACGCCCATGCGGCCGGCCATCCGGAGGCCCTTGAAGACCCGGCCCGGGGTGGCGCAGCCGCCGATGGAGCCCGGCGAGCGGTGCTTGCGCTGCACACCGTGGCTGGCGCCGAGGCCGTGGAAGCCGTGGCGCTTCATGACGCCCGCGGTGCCCTTGCCCTTGCTGGTGCCGACGACGTCGACAACGGCACCGGCCTCGAACACCTCGGCGGTGATCTCCTGGCCGACGGTGTACTCACCGGCGTCGGTGGTGCGCAGCTCGACCAGGTGCCGGCGCGGCGTGGTGCCCGCCTTGGCGAAGTGGCCGCTGCGCGGCTTGTTGACCCTGCGCGGGTCGATGGCCCCGTAGGCGAACTGGACGGCGACGTAGCCGTCCTTCTCCTCGCTACGGATCTGGGTCACCACGTTCGGGCCCGCCTGGACCACGGTGACCGGGACCACCCGGTTGTTCTCGTCGAAGACCTGGGTCATCCCGAGCTTGGTGCCCAGGATCCCGGTGATCTGCCTTTCGCTCATGAGTTCCGTCAGCCCTACTGGATGTTCACGTCGACGCTGGCCGGAAGGTCGATGCGCATGAGCGCGTCGACCGTCTTGGGCGTCGGGTCGAGGATGTCGATCAGCCGCTTGTGCGTGCGCATCTCGAAGTGCTCACGCGAGTCCTTGTACTTGTGCGGCGAACGAATGACGCAGTAGATGTTCTTCTCCGTCGGCAGCGGCACCGGCCCGACGACCCGAGCGCCCGTACGCGTGACCGTCTCAACGATCTTGCGCGCGGAGGCGTCGATGGCCTCGTGGTCATAGGCCTTCAGCCTGATGCGGATCTTTTGTCCCGCCATGGTCGTCGGTCGTCCTCTTCTTCCTGCCGCTCGTGTACGCGTGCTCCTGGGGGAGGCACACGGGGGCTTTGGCAGCCCTGCCGTGGTGGCTCCGGTCCACGAGGTCGGGCGTGTCGCCCTACTGCCGTCAGACCGGTCCCCCGGAACCTCCGCGCCCCCCGGAGGGGCCGCTCTAGCTCAGGGGCTCACGCCAAGGCCGGTGCGTCCATAGAACGCACCGGCCTCGACGCGCAACCCGTCAAGGATGCCATATCGCGATACGGCACCCCCGACCGGGGGGTGTTACTTGTTGATCTTGATGACCTGGCCGGCGCCGACGGTCCGTCCACCCTCACGGATGGCGAACTGCAGGCCCTCCTCCATGGCGATCGGCTGGATCAGCTTCACGTCCATGGTGGTGTTGTCGCCGGGCATGACCATCTCGGTGCCGCTGGGCAGCGTCACGACGCCGGTGACGTCCGTCGTCCGGAAGTAGAACTGGGGACGGTAGTTGTTGAAGAACGGCGTGTGCCGGCCACCCTCGTCCTTGGACAGGATGTAGACCTGGCCTTCGAACTCGGTGTGCGGCGTGGTGGTGCCGGGCTTGACGATGACCATGCCGCGCTCGACCTGCTCGCGCTTGACGCCGCGGAGCAGCAGCGCCGCGTTGTCGCCGGCACGACCCTCGTCGAGGAACTTCTTGAACATCTCGATGGACGTGGTGGTGGTCTTGAACGACTTCTCGCGGATGCCGACGACCTCCACCTCCTCGTTCACCTTGACGATGCCGCGCTCGATGCGGCCGGTGACGACGGTGCCACGACCCGAGATCGTGAAGACGTCCTCGACGGGCATGAGGAACGGCTTCTCGACGTCGCGCTCCGGCTCCGGGATCGACTCGTCGACCGCGTCCATGAGCTCCATGAGCTTGTCGGCCCACTCCTGGTCGCCCTCGAGCGCCTTGAGCGCCGAGACACGGACGATCGGGAGGTCGTCGCCCGGGTACTCCTGCGACGACAGCAGCTCGCGGACCTCGAGCTCGACGAGCTCCAGGATCTCCTCGTCGTCCACCATGTCGGCCTTGTTCAGCGCGACGACGATGTACGGCACGCCGACCTGGCGGGCGAGCAGCACGTGCTCACGCGTCTGGGGCATGGGGCCGTCGGTGGCGGCGACCACGAGGATGGCGCCGTCCATCTGGGCCGCACCGGTGATCATGTTCTTGATGTAGTCGGCGTGCCCGGGGCAGTCGACGTGCGCGTAGTGGCGCTTCTCGGTCTGGTACTCGACGTGCGCGATCGAGATCGTGATGCCGCGCTGACGCTCCTCGGGAGCCTTGTCGATCTGGTCGAACGCCGACGCGTCGTTCAGCGTCGGGAACTTGTCGTGCAGAACCTTGGTGATGGCCGCCGTCAGCGTGGTCTTACCGTGGTCGATGTGACCGATGGTGCCGATGTTGACGTGCGGCTTGGTCCGCTCGAACTTCGCCTTCGCCACTGGGGGATCCTCCTGGACTGGTACGTGTCCGTCGTGCTGACGGCAGGTCTGTGGGTGGTGCCGGGACGATTGTCCCGGTCACCGACCGCGGGCCCCCGGGAGGGGGGCCCACGGCGGCGCGGGTCTTACTCGCCCGTGGCCTTGGCGATGATCTCCTTGGCCACGTTGGTCGGGACCTCCGCGTAGGAGTCGAAGACCATGGTGTAGTTCGCCCGGCCCTGGGTCCGCGACCGGAGGTCGCCGACGTAGCCGAACATTTCCGACAGCGGGACGAGCGCCTTGACGATCCGGGCGCCGGCCCGCTCCTCCATGGCCTGGATCTGACCACGGCGGGAGTTCAGGTCGCCGATCACATCGCCCATGTAGTCCTCGGGCGTGGTGACCTCGACGGCCATCATCGGCTCGAGCAGGGCCGGGTTGGCCTTGCGCGCAGCCTCCTTGAGAGCCATCGAGCCGGCGACCTTGAACGCCATCTCCGACGAGTCGACCTCGTGGTACTGACCGTCGAGCAGCGTCAGCTTGATGCCGGTCAGCGGGTAGCCCGCGATGACGCCGTACTGCATGGCGTCCTGCGCACCCGCGTCCACGGACGGGATGTACTCCCGCGGGATGCGGCCACCGGAGACCTTGTTGTCGAACTCGTACAGCGCACCGTCGGCCGTGTCGAGCGGCTCGAGCTTGATGATGACGCGGGCGAACTGGCCCGAACCACCGGTCTGCTTCTTGTGCGTGTACTCGTACTTGTCGACCGTGTTCCGGATGGTCTCGCGGTAGGCCACCTGCGGCTTACCGATGTTGGCCTCGACCTTGTAGTCGGTCTTCATCCGGTTGACCAGCACCTCGAGGTGCAGCTCGCCCATGCCGGCGAGGATGGTCTGGCCACTCTCGTCGTCCTGGGAGACCTGGAAGGTGGGGTCCTCCTCGGCCAGCTTCTGGATCGCGATGCCCAGCTTCTCCTGGTCGGCCTTGGTCTTGGGCTCCACCGCGACCTGGATCACCGGGTCCGGGAACGACATCGACTCGAGGACGATGGGGTTCTGCGGGTCCGACAGCGTCTCGCCGGTGGTGGTGTCCTTGAGCCCGGTGACCGCGTAGATGTGGCCGGCCTGGGCCTCGTCGACCGGGTTCTCCTTGTTGGACTGCATCTGGAAGAACTTCCCGATGCGTTCCTTGCGGTCCTTGGTCGAGTTGATGACCTGGGCGCCCGCGGCGACCTTGCCCGAGTAGACCCGGATGTAGGTGAGCTTGCCGAAGAACGGGTGTGCGGCGATCTTGAACGCGAGGGCTGAGAACGGCTCGCTGACGTCGGGCTTGCGGCTCGCGGCCGTCTCGCCGTCCTGCAGCGTGCCCTCGACCGGCGGGACGTCCAGCGGCGACGGCAGGTAGTCGATGACCGCGTCGAGCATGGGCTGGACGCCCTTGTTCTTGTACGCGGAACCGCAGAGCACCGGGTAGGCCGCACGATCGTTCACGATCTTGCGGATGCCGTGCTTGATCTGCTCGACCGTGAACTCCTCGCCACCGAGGTAGAGCTCCATGAGGTCGTCGTCGGTCTCGGCGACGGCCTCGACGAGGGCCAGCCGGTACTCGGCGGCCTTCTCGGCGAGATCGGCCGGGATCGCCTCGACGGTGTAGTCCTCACCGATCTTGACCTCGCCGCGCCACGTGAGCGCGCGCATCTCGACCAGGTCGACGACGCCGATGAAGTCGTTCTCGGAGCCGATCGGCAGCTGCAGCGGCAGCGGCTTGGCACCGAGACGGTCCTGGATCGTCTGCACGGTGAAGTAGAAGTCGGCGCCCAGCTTGTCCATCTTGTTGACGAAGCAGATGCGCGGGACGTCGTACTTGGTGGCCTGGCGCCAGACCTGCTCGGACTGGGGCTCGACACCTTCCTTGCCGTCGAAGACCGCGACCGCGCCGTCGAGGACGCGCAGCGAGCGCTCGACCTCGACCGTGAAGTCGACGTGACCCGGCGTGTCGATGATGTTGATCTGGTGGTTCTTCCAGAAGCAGGTGATCGCGGCGGACGTGATCGTGATGCCGCGCTTCTGCTCCTCCTCCATCCAGTCCATCGTCGCCGCACCGTCGTGCACCTCACCGATCTTGTAGTTCAGACCGGTGTAGAACAGGATGCGCTCGGTGGTGGTGGTCTTGCCGGCGTCGATGTGGGCCATGATGCCGATGTTGCGGACCTTGCCCAGGTCCTTCAGCACTTCTTGTGCTGCCACAGCTTCAGCTCTCCCTCGAGTTGGCGATCGACGGTCGGCCGGTCACCAGCGGTAGTGGGCGAAGGCCTTGTTGGACTCCGCCATCTTGTGCATGTCCTCGCGCCGCTTCACAGCAGCGCCCAGACCGTTGCTCGCGTCGAGGAGCTCGTTCATGAGCCGCTCGACCATGGTCTTCTCGCGACGCTGGCCGGCGTACGACACCAGCCAGCGCAGGCCCAGCGTGGTCTGCCGGACGGCGCGGACCTCGACGGGCACCTGGTACGTGGCGCCACCGACGCGGCGGCTGCGCACCTCCAGGGCCGGCTTGACGTTGTCCAGCGCGCGTTTGAGCGTGACGACCGGGTCGGCGCCGGTCTTCTCGCGGGTGCCCTCGAGGGCGGCGTAGACGATGCGCTCGGCGATCGAACGCTTGCCGTCCTTGAGGACCTTGTTCACCAGCTGGGTGACCAGCGGTGCACCGTAGACCGGGTCGGAGACCAGTGGACGCTTGGGAGCGGGACCCTTGCGAGGCATCAGCTCTTCTCCTTCTTCGCGCCGTACCGGCTGCGAGCCTGCTTGCGGTTCTTGACGCCCTGGGTGTCCAGCGACCCCCGGACGATCTTGTAACGGACGCCGGGAAGGTCCTTCACACGACCACCGCGGACCAGGACGATGGAGTGCTCCTGGAGGTTGTGGCCCTCACCCGGGATGTAGGCCGTGATCTCCATCTGGCTGCTCAGCTTGACGCGAGCGACCTTGCGAAGCGCGGAGTTCGGCTTCTTCGGCGTCGTGGTGTAGACGCGCGTGCACACCCCGCGGCGCTGGGGGCTTCCCTTGAGCGCGGCCGTCTTGGTCTTGGTGGCCTTGTCCTGACGGCCCTTGCGGACCAGCTGCTGGATCGTGGGCATGAACCGTCTACTTCTTCCCGTCGGCGTGCTGTGGCTTGTGGTGCTGGTCGTGCTGTGGGGAGACCGGTTGCACCGGCCGCCCTCCCCCGAGGTCGGGCGTGTCGCACCCCACGGGACTCACGACCGGGGATCGGGGAGACCTCACGGGTGAGCCTCAGGGGCCCGCATGCCCGACGAATCGACCGCAGGGCACACAGATCGGCCCGACCGAAGTCGAGCGCAAGACCACAGAGTACCCGCCCCGCGGAATGGGGGTCAAAACGGGTACTGGTCAGCACCTGCCGGTGAAGGCAGAGTGCCGCAACAGCGGGCGCGCCGCAAGGGACTCGCCGCCCTTCACCGCCAGATGGTCCCGTTCATCGCGGCTGACCACCCGTTCGTCGTGTTCACCTGACCTCCCTCCTGCCGCTCCGCCCCAGTGGCTACTTTCCGGTAGTGCATCTGCCCACATCCGCCGTCCGGCTGATGACGCGTGGCGTCGTCGCCCCCCTGCTCGGTCCCCGGCTGCCGCTGCCCGTCCGGCGCCGACTGCTGTCGGCCACGGGCCTCGGGCTGCCCCTGCCCCGCGGGACCCGCCGCAGCCGCACCTCGCTGGGCGGGGTGCCCACCCTGCGCGTGACCGCCGCCGACGCCATCGGGCCGCAGCAGGTGCTGTACCTGCACGGCGGCGGGTACATCAGCGGCTCCCCGGCGTCGCACCTCGCGCTGCTCGCCGGTCTCAGCCGGAGCGCGGGCGCCCCGGTGCACGCACCGGACTACCGGCTGGCCCCGGAACACCCGTTCCCGGCCGCCCTGGACGACGCAGTGGCGGCCTACCGCGCACTGCGCGCCGCGGGTCACCCGGCACGACGCATCGCGGTGGCCGGGGATTCCGCGGGTGGCGGGCTCACGATGAGCCTGCTGCTGCGCCTGCGCGCGCTCGGCGAGGAGCTCCCCGGATCGATCGGGCTCATCTCCCCCTGGCTCGACCTCGACCTGCGCTCCCCCGCCGTACAGGCCAACAGGGACACCGACGCGATGCTCGACCCGGACTGGCTCCCGCTGGCCGCCGAGGACTACCGGGCCGGCTCCGACGCCCCCGAGCTCCGCCCCCTGGAGGCGGACCTCGCGGGCCTGCCGCCGGTGCACGTCGTGGCCGGCGCCGACGAGGTCCTGGTCGGCGACGCCGACGCGTTCGTCGACCGGGCGAAGGCTGCCGGCGTCGAGGTGACCTACCGCCGCGAACCGGGCATGTGGCACGCCTACCTGGTCTTCGCCGGCCTGCTGGCCGAGGCCGACGTGGCGGTGGCCGAACTGGGAGCCGCATTCCGCTCAGACTGCACCCCCACCTGACGAACGACGAACGGGGCCGGCCACCTCCACGGGAGAGAGGTGACCGGCCCCGTCCAGGACCGTCTTCGAGCTCGGGCTACCTAGCGGTAGTCGCGGCCGAAGTCGTAGTCGTCCAGCGGCACCGCGGCACCGGTGCCCGTACCGAACACGTCGGGGCTGTAGTAGCCGTCGTCGTAGCTCGGCAGCGCGTAGGCGGCCGCGCGGGCCTCCTCCGTGGGCTGCACCTGGATGTTGCGGTACCGGCCGATCCCCGTACCGGCGGGGATCAGCTTTCCGATGATCACGTTCTCCTTGAGCCCGACGAGCTTGTCGCGCTTTCCGTTGATCGCGGCATCGGTGAGGATCCGGGTGGTCTCCTGGAACGAGGCGGCGGACAGCCACGACTCGGTGGCCAGCGAGGCCTTCGTGATCCCCATGAGCACCGGACGACCGGAGGCGGGCTCGCCGCCCTCGGCCACGACACGCCGGTTCTGCGCCTCGAAGTCGGTGCGCTCGGCGAGCGAGCCGGGCAGGAACTCCGTGGCGCCCGAGTCGATGATCGTGACCCGGCGCAGCATCTGCCGGATGATCACCTCGATGTGCTTGTCGTGGATGTCCACGCTCTGCGTGCGGTACACCTTCTGCACCTCACGCGTGAGGTGCAGCTGCACCTCGCGCGGACCCATGACCCGCAGCACCTCGTGCGGGTTGGCCGTGCCCTCGAGCAGCAGCTGCCCGACGTGCACGTGGTCGCCGTCGGCCAGCGGACGCTCCTGGCCGTCGACCACCGTCATGGCCAGCCACTGCCGCTTGGACAGCTTCTCGTAGACGATCTCCTCGCCCCCGTCGTCCGGGGTGAGGGTGATCTTCCAGAAGCGGTCACCGTCCTCGATGGAGATGCGGCCGTCGACGTCGGCGATGGGCGCCATGCCCTTCGGGACCCGGGCCTCGAACAGCTCCTGGACACGCGGCAGACCGGTGGTGATGTCGTCGCCCGCCACACCACCGGTGTGGAAGGTGCGCATCGTGAGCTGGGTTCCCGGCTCACCGATCGACTGCGCCGCGACGATGCCGACGGCCTCGCCGACGTCCACCAGCTTGCCGGTGGCCATCGAGCGGCCGTAGCACATGCCGCAGATGCCGCTGGCGGACATGCAGGTCAGCGGGCTGCGGACCTTGATGGTCTTGACGCCGGCCTCGACGAGAGCGGCCAGCGCCGGGTCGCCCAGGTCGCCACCCTTCTCGACGATGACGTTGCCGGCCGCGTCGCGGACCTCCTCCGCGGAGCACCGTGCGTAGATGCTCGTGCGGATGTAGCGGTGCGCGATGCGCTTGCCGCCCGCGCCCTCCTCGGTGACCGCCATCGAGACGCTGCGCTCGGTGCCGCAGTCGACCTCGCGGACGATGACGTCCTGCGACACGTCCACCAGACGACGGGTCAGGTAACCCGAGTCGGCGGTGCGCAGCGCGGTGTCGGCGAGGCCCTTGCGCGTGCCGTGCGTGGAGATGAAGTACTCCAGCACCGACAGGCCCTCACGGAAGTTGGCCTTGATCGGACGGGGGATGTACTCACCCTTCGGGTTGGCCACCAGACCACGCATACCGGCGAGCTGCCGGACCTGGGTCATGTTGCCCGCCGCGCCGGACGCCACGATCGTGGGGATCGGGTTGTCCTCGGGGAAGTTCTCCTCCATGGCCCGGGCGACCTCTTCGGACGCCTGGGTCCAGATCTTGACCATCTCGTCGTTGCGCTCCTGGTGGGACAGGGCCCCGCGCAGGTAGCGCTTGTCGACCTGGAGCGCCTTGGCCTCGTAGCCGTCGAGGATCTCCTGCTTGTTCGGCGGCACGACGACATCGGAGATGGCGATCGTGACCCCGGAGCGGGTGGCCCAGTAGAAGCCGGCGTCCTTGAGGCGGTCGAGGCACTGCGCGACCTCGGTCATCGAGTAGCGCTCGGCCAGATCGTTGATGATCGCGGCCTGACGCTTCTTCGGCAGGATCTCGTTGACGAACGGGTAGTCCACCGGGAGCAGCTCGTTGAACAGCACGCGCCCGAGAGTGGTCTCGGCCAGGTACTGCTCGCCGGGCTGCCAGCCCTTCTCGACCAGCGCCGGCACGACGTCGGCCGGGGGGACCACACCGCGCAGGCGGATCTTGATGGGGGCCTGCAGGTGGAGCGCCTTGCGGTCGTAGGCCATGATCGCCTCGGCCACGGTGCCGTAGACGCCACCCTCGCCGGGCGTGCCCTCGCGCAGCTTCGACAGGTGGTAGATGCCCGTGACCATGTCCAGACGCGGCATGGCCAGCGGACGACCCGACGCCGGCGACAGGATGTTGTTCGACGACAGCATCAGCACACGTGCCTCGGACTGCGCCTCGGCCGACAGCGGCAGGTGCACCGCCATCTGGTCACCGTCGAAGTCGGCGTTGAACGCCTCGCAGACCAGCGGGTGCAGCTGGATGGCCTTGCCCTCCACCAGCTGCGGCTCGAAGGCCTGGATGCCGAGGCGGTGCAGGGTCGGTGCGCGGTTGAGCAGCACCGGGTGCTCGGAGATGACCTCTTCGAGCACGTCCCACACCTGCGAGCGGCCGCGCTCGACCATGCGCTTCGCGGACTTGATGTTCTGCGCGTGGTTGAGGTCGACCAGCCGCTTCATGACGAACGGCTTGAACAGCTCCAGCGCCATCTGCTTGGGCAGACCGCACTGGTGCAGCTTGAGCTGCGGGCCGACGACGATGACCGAACGGCCGGAGTAGTCGACGCGCTTGCCGAGCAGGTTCTGGCGGAACCGGCCCTGCTTGCCCTTGAGCAGGTCGGACAGCGACTTGAGCGGCCGGTTGCCCGGGCCCGTCACCGGCCGGCCGCGGCGGCCGTTGTCGAACAGCGCGTCGACGGCCTCCTGCAGCATCCGCTTCTCGTTGTTGACGATGATCTCGGGCGCGCCGAGGTCGATCAGTCGCTTGAGGCGGTTGTTGCGGTTGATCACGCGGCGGTACAGGTCGTTGAGGTCGGACGTGGCGAACCGGCCACCGTCGAGCTGCACCATGGGGCGCAGGTCCGGCGGGATGACCGGGACGCAGTCGAGCACCATGCCCATGGGGCTGTTGCCCGTCATCTGGAACGCCGCGACGACCTTGAGGCGCTTGAGGGCACGGAGCTTCTTCTGCCCCTTGCCGCTGCGGATGGTCTCCCGCAGGTTCTCGGCCTCGGCCGGGATGTCGAAGTTCTGCAGCAGCGTCTGGATCGCCTCGGCGCCCATGGCGCCGGTGAAGTAGTCGCCGTACCGGTCGTAGAGCTCCCGGTAGATCGACTCGTCGGCGATGAGCTGCTGCACGTCGAGCTTGGTGAACGCGGTCCAGATCTCGTCGAGCCGGTCCAGCTCGCGCTGGGCCCGGTCACGGAGCTGGCGCATCTCGCGCTCGCCACCCTCCTTGACCTTGCGCCGGACGTCGCTCTTGGCGCCCTCCGCCTCGAGCTCGGCGATGTCGGCCTCGAGCTTCTGGGCCCGGGCCTCCAGGTCACCGTCGCGGCGGTTCTCGACCCGCTTGCGCTCCACGCTCATCTCGGTCTCGAGCGTGGACAGGTCGTTGTGCCGCAGCTCCTTGTTGACCGACGTGATCACGTAGGCCGCGAAGTAGATGATCTTCTCGAGGTCCTTGGGCGCCAGGTCGAGCAGGTAACCCAGCCGGCTGGGCACACCCTTGAAGTACCAGATGTGCGTGACCGGTGCGGCCAGCTCGATGTGACCCATCCGCTCACGACGCACCTTGGCGCGCGTGACCTCCACACCGCAGCGCTCGCAGATGATGCCCTTGAAGCGGACGCGCTTGTACTTGCCGCAGTAGCACTCCCAGTCCCGGGTGGGGCCGAAGATCTTCTCGCAGAAGAGTCCGTCCTTCTCGGGCTTGAGCGTGCGGTAGTTGATGGTCTCGGGCTTCTTGACCTCACCGTGCGACCACTGGCGGATGTCCTCCGCGGTGGCAAGGCCGATGCGCAGTTCGTCGAAGAAGTTGACGTCGAGCACTATGTGTCCTCAGTTCCTTCGTAAATCGGCTCGGGCGCGGGATCAGTTGGCATCAATTGACAACGTCGTCGACGGTCATCGACTCGGAACCGGGGCGGCTGGACAGGTTGATGCCCAGGTTCGCCGCGGCCCGCTCGAGGTCCTCGTCGTCGCTGTCGTGCATTTCGATCGCCGCGCCGTCGCTGGAGAGCACCTCGACGTTCAGGCAGAGCGACTGGAGCTCCTTCAGGAGAACCTTGAAGGACTCCGGGATGCCCGGCTCCGGGATGTTCTCGCCCTTGACGATCGCCTCGTAGACCTTGACCCGGCCCACGACGTCGTCGGACTTGATCGTCAGCAGTTCCTGCAGCGTGTACGCCGCGCCGTAGGCCTGCATCGCCCAGCACTCCATCTCGCCGAACCGCTGGCCACCGAACTGGGCCTTACCGCCCAGGGGCTGCTGCGTGATCATCGAGTAGGGGCCCGTGGACCGAGCGTGGATCTTGTCGTCCACCAGGTGGAGCAGCTTCAGGATGTACATGTAGCCGACGGCCACCGGGAACGGGTAGGGCTCCCCGGAACGGCCGTCCATCAGGACCGCCTTGCCGTCGCCCTTGACCATCCGCTCGCCGTCGCGGTTGGGCAGAGTGGACCCGAGCAGACCCGTGATCTCGTGCTCCTTGGCGCCATCGAAGACCGGGGTGGCGGTCTTCGTACCGGCGGGCACGGAGTAGAGCTCCTCGGGCAGCTTGGACGCCCACTCGGGCTTGCCGTCGATCTCCCAGCCCGTCTTGGCGATCCACCCGAGGTGGGTCTCCAGGACCTGGCCGATGTTCATCCGTCGCGGCACACCGTGCGTGTTCAGGATGATGTCGACCGGGGTGCCGTCCGGGAGGAACGGCATGTCCTCGGCGGGGAGGATCTTGCCGATGACGCCCTTGTTGCCGTGGCGGCCGGCGAGCTTGTCACCGTCCTGGATCTTGCGCTTCTGGGCCACGTAGACGCGGACCAGCTCGTTGACGCCGGGCGCCAGCTCGTCCTCGTCGTCGCGGGAGAAGACCCGGATGCCGATGACCTTGCCGGTCTCGCCGTGGGGCACCTTGAGCGAGGTGTCGCGCACCTCGCGCGCCTTCTCACCGAAGATCGCGCGGAGCAGGCGCTCCTCCGGGGTCAGCTCCGTCTCGCCCTTGGGCGTGACCTTGCCGACCAGGATGTCGCCGGGCTGGACCTCGGCACCGATCCGGATGATGCCGCGCTCGTCGAGGTCGGCGAGCACCTCCTCGGAGACGTTCGGGATGTCCCGGGTGATCTCCTCGGCGCCCAGCTTGGTGTCGCGGGCGTCGATCTCGTGCTCCTCGATGTGGATCGACGTGAGCACGTCGTCCTGCACCAGGCGCTGGGAGAGGATGATCGCGTCCTCGTAGTTGTGGCCCTCCCACGGCATGATCGCCACGAGCAGGTTCTTGCCCAGGGCCATCTCGCCGAGCTCGGTGCACGGGCCGTCGGCCAGCACCTGGCCGACCTCGACGCGCGCACCCTCCTCCACGATGGGCTTCTGGTTGGTGCACGTGCCCTGGTTGCTGCGGCGGAACTTGTGCAGCCGGTAGGTGCGGCGCGCGCCGTCGTCGGCCATGACCGTGATGAAGTCGGCGCACAGCTCCTCGACGATGCCGGCCTTCTCGTTGACGACCACGTCGCCCGCGTCGACGGCCGCACGCAGCTCCATGCCCGTGCCGACCAGCGGCGACTCGCTGCGCAGCAGCGGGACGGACTGACGCTGCATGTTGGCGCCCATGAGGGCGCGGTTCGCGTCGTCGTGCTCGAGGAACGGGATCATCGCCGTGGCGACCGACACCATCTGGCGCGGCGAGACGTCGATGTAGTCGACCTGCGTCGGCGGGATGTAGTCGACGTCCCCGCCCTTGCGGCGCACCAGCACGCGCTCGCCGATGAAGTTGCCGTCGTCATCGAGGGGCTCGTTGGCCTGCGCGATGATGAAGCGGTCCTCCTCGTCGGCCGTGAGGTAGTCGATCTGGTCGGTGGCCCGGCCGTCGACGACCTTGCGGTACGGCGACTGGATGAAACCGAACGGGTTGACCTGCGCGAAGCTCGCGAGCGAACCGATCAGGCCGATGTTCGGGCCCTCAGGGGTCTCGATCGGGCACATCCGGCCGTAGTGGCTGGGGTGCACGTCGCGGACCTCGAAGCCGGCGCGCTCACGGGACAGGCCACCCGGGCCCAGCGCGGACAGGCGACGCTTGTGCGTCAGGCCCGCGAGGGGGTTGGTCTGGTCCATGAACTGCGACAGCTGCGACGTGCCGAAGAACTCCTTGATCGCCGCCACGACGGGCCGGATGTTGATCAGGGTCTGCGGCGTGATCGCCTCGACGTCCTGCGTGGTCATCCGCTCGCGGACGACACGCTCCATGCGCGAGAGGCCGACCCGGATCTGGTTCTGGATCAGCTCGCCCACGGTGCGCAGGCGACGGTTGCCGAAGTGGTCGATGTCGTCGGTCTCGACGGGGATCGTGATGCCCGACCCCTCCTCGCCCTCGACCGCGCCGACCGTCATCTCGGTCTCGCCGGCGTGCAGCCGGACGAGGTACTCGATGGTGGTGGCGATGTCGTCCTCGGTCAGCGTGCCGACCGGGTTGGGCGTGGTGAGACCCAGCTTCTTGTTGACCTTGTAGCGGCCCACCTTCGCGAGGTCGTAGCGCTTGTCCTTGAAGAACAGGTTCTCCAGGAGCGTCTGCGCGCTCTCGCGGGTGGGCGGCTCGCCCGGGCGCAGCTTGCGGTAGATGTCGAGCAGGGCCTCGTCCTGCCCGGCGGTGTGGTCCTTCTCGAGCGTGGCGAGCATCGTCTCGGAGAACCCGAAACGCGCGGCGATCTGCTCGGTGGTCCACCCCAGTGCCTTCAGCAGCACCGTGACCGGCTGGCGACGCTTGCGGTCGATGCGGACACCGACGGTGTCGCGCTTGTCGACGTCGAACTCGAGCCAGGCACCGCGGCTCGGGATGACCTTGACCGAGTAGACGTCCTTCTCGGTGGTCTTGTCGATGGCGTGGTCGAAGTAGACGCCCGGGGACCGGACGAGCTGCGACACGACGACACGCTCGGTGCCGTTGATGATGAAGGTGCCCTTGCTCGTCATCACGGGGAAGTCACCCATGAAGACGGTCTGGCTCTTGATCTCACCGGTGGTGTTGTTGGTGAACTCCGCGGTGACGAACAGCGGAGCCGCGTAGGTCATGTCCTTGTCCTTGCACTCCTCCTCCGACGCCTTGACCTCGTCGAAACGAGGATCGGAGAAGGAGAGGGACATGGAGCCCGAGAAGTCCTCGATGGGCGAGATCTCGGTGAGGATGTCCTCGAGACCGCCCATCGGGTTCTCGTCGCCTGCGTCGATCCTCCGCTGGAACCACGCCTCGTCGCCCACGAGCCACTCGAACGACTGCGTCTGCAGGTCGAGCAGATCGGGCACCCGGAGCGGCTCGCGGATCTTCGCGAACGAAACGCGGGTGGGTGCACCGGGGAGGTTCAGGTGGTCCGAGGTGGTCGCGAGGGTCTTGGTGGCGTGCGGCGATGCCAAGATGCGTCCTTCCGGAACTGCGCTCTCGTCTGGCGGGCACCGGGCCCAGCGCGCTACCGTTCCCGTGATCGACCCGGGCGGGAGGTCCGGGCCGACTGCGAGGCGGATGCGGATCGTTCCGGTGCACACCGTCTGTTGTCAGGACGCGGCCTCCGACCAGCCCGGCGCGAGCCAGAGAGCGGTCCGGAATCCCGGGGAGCCATCTGTGCGCGCGCAAAGCTGGACGGAGGCAGCGCAAAGAGGCAGTCTAGCTGCAAACGCAGCGGCTGTCGAGACGGGTCACCAAGGCAACCATCGAGACCTAAGAGTGACGTGACAGGCGCACCGAGTCAAGCCTCTACGCGTCGGTAAGTGGTCCTCCGGGCAGGACGACCGGCACTTTTCGGTGAACGGCAGGTGGATCCCCGTGGCCGGCCCCGACCTCGACTCCGCAGGTCGACCGCCTGCCGGGCCGCTCCGGTCACGGGATCACCGCCGGGCCGTGGTCCCCTCGTCGCCGGCCGGTGGTGCCACCGGTGGCATGTCACGGTGAGCAACCGGGTTCGCGGCCGGCCGGACCGCACCCGGCCGGGTGGGCTCGGCAACGATCCGGCAACGACGAACGGCACGCCCGCCGCAGGGTGCGCGACGAACGTGCCGTTCGGGGTGGAGCGGGCGAGACGTCAGCTCAGGCTGACCTTCGCGCCGGCCTCCTCGAGCTTGGCCTTGGCCGCGTCGGCGGCCGCCTTGTCGACGCCCTCGAGGATCGGCTTGGGGGCCGCCTCGACGAGGTCCTTGGCCTCCTTGAGGCCCAGGCCCGAGACGAGCTCGCGGACGACCTTGATGACCTGGATCTTCTTGTCACCCGCGGCGTCGAGGACGACGTTGAACTCGTCCTTCTCCTCCTCGGCGGGAGCGGCGGCGCCGCCCGCGGCGGGACCGGCGGCGACGGCGACCGGGGCGGCCGCGGTGACGTCGAAGGTCTCCTCGAACTTCTTCACGAACTCCGACAGCTCGATCAGGGTGAGGTCCTTGAAGGCCTCGAGCAGGTCGTCGGTGGACAGCTTCGCCATGGTGGCGTCCTCTTCTCTCAGTGTTCTAACGGCGGTGGGGGTGAAGGTCAGCTCTCGGCGTCGGCCGGAGCCTCGGTGGTGTCAGCAGCCTCGGGGGCGGCCGTGTCGACAGCAGCCGGACCACCCTCCTCCGCACGCTTGTCGGCCAGAGCCTGGGCGAGGCGGGCGACCTGCGACGCCGGAGCGGCGAAGAGACCGGCGGCCTTGGACAGGTTCGCCTTCATCGCGCCGGCCAGCTTGGCCAGCAGCACCTCGCGCGACTCGAGGTCGGCGAGCGAGTTGACCTCGGCGACGGTCAGCGCGCGACCGTCCATGAAGCCACCCTTGATCACCAGGCCCTGGTTGGCCTTCGCGAAGTCCCGCAGCGCCTTGGCGGCGTTGACGGGCTCGCCGGTGACGAACGCGATCGCCGTGGGGCCGACGAGCAGCTGCTCGAGACCCTCGACGCCGGCGTCCTCCGCCGCACGCTTGATCAGCGTGTTCTTGGCGACGCGGTAGGTGGCGTCGTCACCCAGCGAACCGCGCAGGGCGGTCAGCTGGGTCATCGTGAGGCCGCGGTACTCGGTGACCACCGAGGCGGACGCGCCCCGGAACTTGTCGGCGATCTCCGCGACCGCCGTGACCTTGTCGGATCGGGCCATCCTGTGCCTCCTCTCGGTTGTCGTGCCAGACAGTTGTCGTGACAGCTGATCCACCGCGACGAACCCGGGAAGCAGAAACGCCCCGGCGCAGGAGCGCACGGGGCGTGGCGACGCGCAGACGCGTCGATGACCTCGTCCTCCTGCGCGGGTCGTCCGCTGTTGCGGAGCCTTCGTGCGCCCGGCGAGCCGGGCACAGACCTGCGGTCTTCGGTGGAACCGGTCCCGATGCTACGGGACCCGGGGAGGGGGCCGGCGCGCGGCCCCCGCTCCCCTAGTCGGCCTGGACGTCGGAGATCTTCCAGGTGCCGTCGACGAGCTGGCCCGTGACGGTGAGCCGGCCGGCGGCGGCCAGCTGCTGGGGCTGGTTGCCCGCCTGCGCGCGGGTGACCTGCTGGTCCAGGAAGATCACGACGACGGCCTTGTCCCCGTCGATCTCCCGCACCGCCGAGGTGGCGATCGTGGCCGTGACCACGGCCTGCTGCTGGGGAGCGAGCTTGCGGACCTGCCCGAACAGCTGGTTGTACTGGGCCTCGAAGCTCGGGAGGATCACCGCGCGGGCGGCCGCCTCGTTCTGGTCCAGGCGCGCGAAGTCGTAGGAGTACACGGTCTTCACCGCGTCCCCGAGCTGCTGCGTGACCTGCGCGGTGGCGCCGACGTCCACGAGCGCGGTGTTCTGCGCGGCCGGAGTGCTCCGCAGCGCGGCGCCCGCGATGCCGAAGAAGACGGCGGCCGCGGTCAGCACCACCAGCAGCCCGGCCAGGACGAGGGTGGGAACGGTGCGGCGGCGGCGCTCCCCGGTGCGGGGACGCCGCAGCCGGTTGCCCAGCCCCCGCTTCCCGGTGGGCCGGGAGGCGTCGGCGTCGGCGTCGGCGTCGACCGCGTGCTCGGCGGTCCCGTCCTCGGTGGTCTCCGGATCCACGACCGTGCGCTTCAGCAGCCCGACCCGGCCGGAGGCGGTGGCGTGCCCCCCCGCGTCGTGACCGGGGTCCCCGCCCGCGTCGTCGAGCCGGACGTCCTCCTCGTCCGAGACGGGGCGGGCGGCGACGGGGGCGCGGCCGGCGACGCGGGGCCTGCGGATCCCCGCGGCGCGACGGCGGTGGGGCGTGGCGGGCGTGCTGGGGGTGGACGGCATTGCGGGACCTCCTGGTCTCGGCGACCTGGCAGAACTGATGACGTGGATCAGCTGCCGGTGGTGGGCGACCGGACGGGGCTGAGCTTGCTGACCTTCCAACCGGCGTCGGTGCGCGTCATCTCCATCTGGAGGCGCTGCCGGGTGAGGGTGGGCTGCTGGCCCTCGGGGGTGACGGTCACGTCCACCCCGACCAGAACCCGGGCGATACCGGCCCGCTCGTCGAGCTCGCTGACCGCGGCGGACGGCACCGTGGCCACGGTGGCCCGCTTGGAGTCACCGACGGCCTTGGCGTACTCGGCGCGGTTCTGCTTGAACTCGTCGAGGACCGATCCCGTGGAGACCTGCTCCCACTGGTTGAGCCCGTTGTCGACGTCCTTGTAGTTGAGCGTGTTCAGCGCCACCGCGGCCTGCTGGGCTGCGACCAGCGCCGCGTCCCGGTCCCGCGCTAGGGCCAGGGAGCTGCTGTTCAGCGCCAGCACCCAGAGAAGCCCGAGCACGACCGCGGCCACGGCCGCGAGGGCCACGAGCACCGTGAGGGCCCGTCGCGGCGTGATCCGGGGCGGCCGCTTCTCAGCGGCCTCCGGGGCGTCGAGACCATTGGGACGAAGGTCGTCGTCGAGAACCGTCATGGGGGGCTCCAAACAGCCGCCCGACCTCTGGGGAAGGTCAGGGCAACAGGATCTGCGCGAGTGAACTCAACGGGGGAGCCGAGTCCACGGTCGCGCTCTCACTACCGAACGGAACAGGGGCCGCGCCACGGCTCCGGGTACCCGGCGCCGGCTTGGGGGTGGCGGCGTCGGGAACATTCTGCGCCCCGCGGACGTCGCTCGGGCTTCCGGGGGGCTCGGCGCAGTAGGCGCCGGCGTTCACGGGGGTGTCCGCGACGTCCGCGCCCGAGCGCCGTGTGGTGCCCTCGTACCCCTGCGCGCACGGATAGGGGTCGAAGATGTTGAGCGCCAGGCCCAGGTGGGCGGTGCCGTCACCGGGCACGACCGTCGCGGCGTCGGCCGCGATCCCGGGGTAGGCGGTGAGGATCTGGCTGAGGTTGGCCTGACGCGGTTGCGCGATCGTGGACACGACGAGCAGGTTGGAGATCACGTCGCCGAGGCCGGACCCGCTCTCGTCGAGCAGGCCGGTGATCTGGCGGCCCGCCTCCGGACCGTTGTCGATGACCGTGCGCAGGTCCGGGTCCGAGGTCTTCAGCTGTGCGGCCAGCTGCGCCAGGCTCCGGCTGAAGTCCTTGAACTGGCCGGACGTGTCGTTCTGCGTGGTGAGCACCGTGCGGCCGTCGCGGAGCAGGGCCGTGGTCTGCGGCAGTGCGTCCTGCGCCGCCTTCGTGAACTCGTTGGACGTGTCGAGCAGCCGCTGCAGCGGCTGTGCCGTGTTGGCGAACGCCGTGCCCAGCTGGTCGACCACGGTGCGCAGGGAGTCCAGCGGCACCGTCTTCACGAAGTCGTCGAGGCTCACGACGAGGTCCTCGACCGAGACCGGCACCGTCGTGCGGGCCACCGGGATGACCGAACCGTCGGCCAGCATCTTCCCGCCGTCGCTGGCGGGCTGCAGGTCGACGTACTGCTCACCGATGGCGGACAGGTTGCGCACCGCGGCGCTCGCGTCGGCCGGGATCTCGGGTGCGCTCTTGTTGATGTCGAGCTGGACGTCCACCCCGTCGGCGGTGAGGGTCAGGGGGCCGACCCGGCCGACGCTGACGCCCCGGTAGGTGACGTCGGCTCCGGTGAAGATGCCGCCGGAGTCGGCGAGCTTCATCGTGACCGGGTAGGTGGTGGCGCCCAGCAGCGAGCCGAGGTTGGCGTACCGCACCCCGACGTAGCCGACGCCGACCACCGCGATGAGGGCCAGTCCCAGCAGCTGCAGCCGAACCCGACGGGACATCACGAGCCACCTCCGAGGAGTCCGCCGAGCAGGCCGCCCGAGCTGGGGGCCCTGGTCGGAGTGGGGGTCGGGGTCGCCGGCAGCCGGGTGGGCGGCGGGTTGTTGGCGTCCGCACCCGTCAGCGGCGTCGGGGCCGGCCCGAGCAGGGGGAAGTTCGGGGTGCCGCTGCTGCTGCCCAGCAGCGGCCCGAGCACCTGCGCGGTGGGCGGCAGCTGCCCGAACAGCGGTGTGTCCGGCCCCGGGAACGGCTGGTTGGAACGGGCCAGGTTGTCGAGGAGGTCCTTGAGGTCGAGGTCCGCCTTGACGTAGAGGTTCGCGTAGTCACCGGCGATGGCCTGCTGCGCGGCATCGGTGAACGGGAAGCTCCCGAGGATCTGCAGGGAGTTCGGCAGGTCCTGACCCGACTCCGCCAGCTTGGACAGGGTGGGCTGGAGCGACCGCAGATCGGCGAGCGTGTCGTCCCGGCTGCGGTTCACCACGTCGGTCGCGACACCGGACAGGCGGTCGAGCGACTGCAGCAGGTCCACGAGCTGGGTGCGCTGGTTCTCGAGCTCCTTGAGCCCGGGCGAGAGGTTGTTCAGCGCGTTGGTGATCTGGTCGCGGCGGGCGTCGAGCGTGGCCGAGAGCCGGTTGAGGCTGTCCAGCGCCCGGGTGATCTCGGACTTCTTGTCGTCGAGCGCGCCGACGAGCGTGTCCAGGTTCGCGAGCAGCGACCGGATCTGCGGCTCGTTGCCGACCAGCGCCTTGTTCAGCTCGGTGGAGATCGTCTTGATCTGGGCGACGCCGCCGCCGTTGAGGAGCATCGACAGGGCCCCGAGGACCTCCTCGACCTCGGCCGAGCGCCCGGCGCGCTGCACCGGGATCCGCGCGCCGTCGGCGAGCGAGCCGGTGGCCCCCTGCGTGGGCGGCGAGAGCTCGACGAACTTCTCGCCCAGCAGGCTGGTGGTGCGGACCTCGGCGTCGGCGTTGGCCGGCAGCTTCACGTCCCGGTTGACCTTCACCGTGACGATCGCGTTCCAGGTCGCGGGATCCACGGAGATGTCGGAGACCGATCCGACCGAGACGTCGGCGACCTTCACCAGCGACTCGGGGACGAGGTCGACCACGTCCGGGAACTCGATCGACACCGTGTACGGGTTGTCGCCGAGGGCGGCGCCACCGGGCAGGTCGACCCCGCGCAGTCCCCCGCCCAGCACCGAGCAGCCGCTCGTCGCGAGCGTGACGACGGTGAGGGCGGCGACGGCGCGCGCCGTACGGACGTTCGTGAGGCGACTCATCAGTTGCCCCCTCCCAGGAGCGAGCCGAGCAACGGCAGGCCGGACGACGGGGCCGTGGTGCCCGCGGCCGGGGTCTTGGCCGCCGGGGCCTGCGCGACCCCGCTGGAGGCCGGGGCCGAACCCGCGGCCGGCGCGGGGACGGTCGGCAGTGCCAGCCCGGGCACCGGCGGAGCCTGGCCCGCGTAGAGCGCGGTGAGCACCTGCGCGGCGCTGGGCAGCGGCACCGCGCCCGAGATGATCGGCCCGGCCGCGTCGCAGAGCGTCTTGACGGTGGACGGGATGTCCCCCGGCGACGTGGCCTTCGTGAGCAGCTGGCAGACCGCGATCAGCGGTGGCTGGGTCAGCTCGTTGATGTCGGGCCGGGTGTCGAGCGTGCCCGAGCTGCCGTTGTAGGTGTTGACCAGGTTGTTGACGGCGGCGGGGGCCACGTCGAGCACCTCGGTGAGCGCCTTCTGCTGGTCCACCAGGGTGGCCGTCACGTCGCTCAGCCCGTCGACGTTGCTCTTCAGCGCCGACCGGTTGTCCTTCACGAAGCGGGACACGTCGGCGAGCGCCGGGCCGAGCTGGCTCAGGGCCGACCCGAGCTCGGTGCGCTGTCCGGCGAGGAAGCCCGAGACGTCGGCGAGCCGGCCGTTGAACTCACGGACCTGACCGTCGTTCTGGGCCAGGACGGAGGTGAACTTCTCCAACTGGGTGACCGTGCCGAACAGGTCGTCGCTGGATCCGGCGAGGGTGCCCGACAGGTCGCCCAGCTTCGTGATCGTGGTGTTGAGGGCCTGCCCGTTGCCGTCGAGGTTCTTCGCCCCGACGTCGAGCAGGTCGTTGAGGGCCCCGGTCTTGTTGGCCCCGTTCGGGCCGAGGGCCTGCGAGAGCTGGGTGGCCGTGCGGGCCAGGTCGTCGACGCCGAGCGGGACGGCGGTGCGCGCGATCGGGATCGTCGCCCCGTCGGCGAGCTCCGGTCCGCCGTCGTAGGCCGGCGTGAACTGCACGTAGCGGCCGGTGACCAGGCTGGGCGAGATCACCACGGCGTTCACGTTCGCCGGGAGCTTGACGTTCTTGTCGGTGATCGTCATGTCGACGCGCACCTGCTTACCCTCGGGGGTGATCTTGTCGATCTTGCCGACGGGCACGCCGAGGATCTCGACCTGGTTGTCCTCGAACAGTGCGGAGGCGTTGCTGAAGTAGGCGGTGACGTGCCTGCCGCCGGTGCCGGCGGCGACCACCCAGACGCCGGCGGCGATCAGCACGGCGAGCACGGCGGCGAGCCCGACGAACTGCATCTGGCGGCGGTCGGTGACGGAGAGTCCCATGGTCAGCACCCACCCGGGTTCAGCGGACCGATGCTGGGCGTCGGCAGCAGACCGCAGAGGTAGCTGTCGAACCAGCGACCGTTGCCGACCGCGTTGGAGAACAGACGCACGAAGGTGGCCTCGTTCTTGATCGTGTTGGCCAGGTTGTCCTGGTTGCGCTGCAGGACGTCGACCACCCGCGAGAGCGTCTCCAGGGTCGGCCGCAGCTGCTCCTGGTTGTCGGCGACGAGCCCGGACAGCTGCTCGGAGAGCTTCCGGGTGCCGTCGAGCAGGTTCGCGATCGCGTCCTCGCGCTGCTGGAGCTCACCGAGCAGCAGGTTGCCGTCCGAGAGGAGCTTCTGGACGTCGCCGCTGCGGTCCGCGAGCACGGTGGAGAGGTTGCGGGTGCCGGCGAGCAGCTGCTTGATCTGGTCGTCGCGGCTCGCGATCGTCGTGGACAGCCGCGAGAGGCCGTCCAGGGCGCCGCGGACGTCATCGGGGGTGTCCCGGAACGTGTCGGCCAGCGTGCTCAGACTCGTGGCGAGCTGCTTCGTGTCGATCTGGTCGATCGTCCCGGACAGCCCGTTGAACGCGGCGACGACGTCGAGCGGCGAGGCGGTGCGGGCCAGCGGGATCGGCTGGTCCGGGGCTTGATCGTCGCGACCTCGCGGGTCCAGGGACAGGTACTTGGCCCCGAGCAGCGTGCGGATCTCGATCGACGCGGTGGTGGCGTCACCGATCCAGGCGTTCTGCACGTCGAACGCGACCAGCACCTTGTTGCCGTCGAGCTTCACGGAGTCGACCCGACCCGCCTCGACGCCGGCGATGGTCACCTTGTCGCCGGCCTGCAGGCCGGCGGCCTCCGAGAACTCCGCCTTGTAGGTGGTGCCGCCGCCGAACAGGGTCGTGATGTTGAAGGCGACGAACGTGATCACGAGGATCAGGGCGATACCGGCGACCGCCAGGGGGACCGGTCGCCCGGCTCCGGGGAGAGCCATGTCATCCACCTCCCAGCAGGGGCAGGACGGGAGCCACCGAGGGCTGGGGAAGTGAGGTGGGCGGCGCCGGCAGGGAGGGCAGGCCCGGCAGCAGGGGCGGCGACTGCCCGCCGGACCCGCTGGGGTCCGCCCCGCAACGCGGCGCGTCGGACTTGAACAGCGGGATGTTCTGCGCCGGGACGAGACCACCGATCCCGACCGACCCCGACAGCCCGCAGACGTAGAACTGGAACCAGCTGCCGTAGCTGGCGGCGCGGGAGATGGTGTTGAGCTTGCCCGGCGCGGTGGTGAGGAACGTCTGCAGCGTGGGCTTGGCGATGTCGAGCTGGGTGGACAGCCTGCCGAGCGCCGCGATGTCCTGCTTGAGCGGTGCGCGGGCGTCGTCGAGGAAGCCCGCGGTGACCTGGGTCAGGTCCCCGACCGAGGCGATGGCCTGGCCGATCGGCTTCCGGTCCTGCGCCAACCCGGACACGAGCCGCTGCAGCGAGGTGATCAGGTCCGACAGCTGGTCGTCGCGGGAGTTGATGGTGCCGAGGACCGAGTTGAGGTTGTCGATCACCTGCCCGACGACCTGGTCGCGGTCGGCGATCGTGTTGGTCAGCGAGGACGTGCTGGCCAGCAGGTTCTCCACCGTGCCGCCCTGGCCCTGCAGGACCTGGACGATCTCCATCGACAGCGTGTTCACCTGCTGGGGGTCCAGCGCGGTGAACAACGGCTGGAAACCGTTGAACAGCGTCGTCAGGTTCAGCGGCGGGGTGGTGCGGTCGACCGGGATCGTGGCGCCCTCGGCCAGCCGGCCGGAGGGCGCGGCGGGCGCGGGCGCGTTCGGCCCGGTCTGCATCGCCGCGTTCCGGACGCGCGTGGTGCCCTGCGCCAGCGAGAGGAACCGCTGGCCGATGAGGTTCTTGTACAGGATCGACGCGGTGACCGTGGAGGGCAGCGCCTGCGTCGAGTCGACGCTGAAGTCGACCTTCGCCATCGTGCGGTCCGCGATCTCGACCTTGTCGACGCTGCCGACCACGACCCCCGCGATGCGGACGTCGTCGCCGGTCAGCAGGCCCGAGGCGTCGGTGAACATCGCGCTGTAGTTGGCGCGCGTCGTGCCCTGGGCGTTGGCGATCGTGAGGGCGAGCACCGTGGTGGCCAGGGCCGTGACCACGGCGAACACCAGGAACTTGATCAGTGGTGCGAGAGGGACCCTGCTCATGTCAGCGTCACCTCCGAGCCGCGGTAGAGCGGACCGACGAGCATCGTGCTCCAGTTCGGGACGGCCTGCGGTGACGTGCCCTGCTGGGCCGCCACCAGTTCGTTGACGACCTGGCGCTCGCCGGGCGAGTTGGGCACGCCCATGTCGTAGCGGGCGGGCTTGGCCCCGGACCCGTTCGCCCCCGTTCCGTTCGGCAGTGCGCTGTAGTCGGGCGGGATCCGACCGATGCCGGTGTACCCGGGCCCGGGTGTGCCGACCGGCGGGGTCGGTGTCTTCGAGCCGTCCCGGAACGGGCCGTCCGGCGGGAACTGCGGGCCCGGCACGACGATCGGGTAGCAGCGGGGGCCGCGGTCGTCGAGGTACCTGGGCTCCTCGCCCGGCACGTACTTGCCCCGGTTGTTCACGATCTCGGCCGTGATGTGGACCCCCGGCTCGTTGGTTCCCTTGCCGAACACGGCGTCGACGCGCGGGATGATGTCCGAGAGCTGCCCGAACAGGCACGGGAACTCGGGGGCGTAGCGCGCCAGGGTGGCCAGGGTCGGGCGGCTGGTGGCCGTCAGGCCGATGAGGTTCTCGCCGTTGGCGTCGAGGAAGGCGTTCAGGTCGTCGGACGCGCCGGTCAGCGTGGAGAGCAGGTCGCTGATGCCGTCCTTCTTCTCCACGATCGTCTTGCTGGTGACCGTGAAGTCGTTGAGCGCGTTGAGCAGGTCGGGGCTCGCCTGCGACAGGTTGTCGGCGAAGTCGGCCAGCTGCGTGACGTCGGCCTGCAGGTCCGGGATCGACGGATTGACGCCGTTGAGCAGGGTGTTGAGGCCCACGAGCGTCTGCCCCAGCTCGGTACCCCGGCCCTGCAGCGCCTGCGAGAGCGAGCCGAGCGTGGTGGCGAGCTTGTCCGGCTTGACCGCCTGGAGCAGGGGCAGCAGGTCGTTGAGCACCTGGTCCACCTCGCGGGCGGACTGGCTGCGGTCCTCGCCGATCACGTCGCCGGCGGCGATCCGCGCGCGGCCGGCATCGGCCGGCGGCACGAGCGACACGTACTTCTCGCCGAACAGCGTCTTGGGCAGCAGCCGCGCCGTGACGTCGGCCGGGATCTGGTCGGCCATCTTCGGGTCGATGCTCAGCTGCACCGTGGCGCCGTCGCCGGTCGTGCTGACCTGCTTGATGCTGCCGACGATCAGCCCGCGCACCTTGACGTCGCCGCCGTCGGCGAGCTGGTTGCCGATCCGGTCGACCTTCAGCGTGACCGGGATGCCGCTCTGGAACACGCCGACGTACTTGCCGATGGCGAGACCCACCAGCAGCAGGAGCACCGCGACGAACACGAGGCCCTGCACCGTCTTTCTCGTGGACGTCATCGGGCCACCTGCCCCGTAGCCGAGATCATGTCGATCACCGGTGCAGTCGCGATCGCTTTCGACGTCATCCCGCCACCCGCACCGACGTCGAGGTCCCGTAGATGACCAGCGTGAGGAAGAAGTCGAGGATCGCGGTGCTGACGATCGACAGCCGCACCGCGCGGCCGACCGCGATCCCCACGCCCGCGGGACCGCCCTTGGCCCGGTAGCCGTAGTGGCAGTGGATCAGGATGACCACGACGGAGAACGTGATCACCTTGAGGTAGGAGTAGAGGATGTCGCTGGGCGGCAGGAACAGGTCGAAGTAGTGGTCGTAGGTGCCGCCGGGCAGCCCGTTGAGCAGCGTGACGTTCAGCCGGGCGGAGGCGAAGCTCGCCAGCAGGCCGATCGTGTACATCGGGATGATCGCGATGACGCCGGCGAGCACGCGCGTGGTGATGAGGAACGGCACGCTGGGCACCGCCATCACCTCGAGCGCGTCGATCTCCTCGGAGATCCGCATGGCGCCGAGCTGGGCGGTGAAGCCGGCCCCGAGCGTGGCGGTCAGGGCGGCCGAGGCCACCAGCGGTGCGATGTCACGGGTGTTGAAGTAGGCGGTGATGAAGCCGGTGAGGGCCTCGACGCCGAGCGAGTCGAGCGCGCGGAAGCCCTGCAGACCCACCAGCGAGCCGACGAACAGCGACAGCGACAGCATCACGCCCGCGGTGCCCAGGATGACCACGAGGGCACCGGAGCCGAAGCTGACCTCGGCGAGCAGGCGGGCGATCTCGCCGCGGTAGCGCCGCAGCGTGCGGGGGATCCAGGCGATCGCCCGGCCGTAGAGCGAGAGCTGGTCGCCGAGGTCCTCGAGCGTCTCGAGCGGGAGCGCGGCCGCGCGGCGGGCGCGGCTTCCGAGTGTGGCCATGTCAGGACCCCTTCGGGGGAACGAGCTCGAGGTAGAGCGCCGTGAGGACCAGGTTGATCATGAAGACCACCACGAACGAGATGACGACGGCCTGGTTCACGGCGTCGCCGACGCCCTTGGCACCGGGGGGCGGGTTCAGGCCGCGGTAGGCGGCGATGATGCCGGCGGTGAAGCCGAACAGCGCCGCCTTGATCTCGCTGACGACGATGTCGGACACCTGCGCGATCGCCGAGAAGCTCGCGATGTAGGCGCCGGGGGTACCGCCCTGGACGATGACGTTGAAGAAGTAGCCGCCGCCGACGCCGACCACGGTGGCCAGCCCGTTCAGGACGACCGCGGTGGTGGCCATGGCCAGCACCCGGGGCACCACCAGGCGCTGGATCGGGGAGATGCCGAGCACCTCCATGGCGGCGATCTCCTCGCGGATCGTCCGCGCGCCGAGGTCGGCGCAGACGGCGCTGCCGCCCGCACCGGAGATCAGCAGCGCCGTGACGATCGGCGCGGCCTGCTGCACGATCGCGAGCACGCTGCCCGCACCGGTCTGGCTCTGCGCGCCGAACTGGCGGGTGAGGTCGGCGAGCAGGAGCGCGATGGTGGCCCCGAACGGGATGGTGAACAGCGCCGTCGGCAGGGCCGAGACCTTCGTGACGAACCAGGTCTGCTCGATGTACTCGGCGAGCTGGAACGGCGGCTTGAACGTGTTGCGGATGACGTCGGCGGCGAGGCCGAAGAGCCGTCCGACCGGGGTGAGCGCCCGGCTGATGGGAGTGGGTGCGGTCATCTCGCCCGCCTACCGCGACGGCCGGTGACGGCCGGGGCCCGACGGCGGCGGCTGGTTGCCGGGGCCCGAGCTCGGGCCCCCGCCGCCGTAGCCCTGGTCGTACTCGTCGAAGACGCCCGGCTGCGGCGGGGCGACGGGAGGTGCGGGCGGGGCGGGCGGCGCGACCGGCCGCGTGAACTGCTGCGTCTGCGTCTGCGCCTGCGACGGGGCCGGGCGGCCGTAGGGCGAGGCGCCGACGGCCTGGGGGCGGGCGCCCGCGCCGGCCATGGCGGGCTGGCCGGCCTGGCTCTCGCGGATGGCCTGCTGGGCGGCGTAGGGCAGCGTGGGCATCAGGCGCTCCACGCGCTCCTGGCGGCGGCGCACGGCCGCGCGCTCCGGGAGGCCCTTGGTCGCCTCGAGCTGCGGCTTGAGCGGCGGGAGGCCCGAGAGCTCCTCCACCTCGGCCATCTCACGGGCGGCCTGGGCGGTGTCCTTCTCCTCCGACATGCCGATCGGGCCCTGGCGCCGTCCGTTGAGGAACTGGCTGACCACCGGGTCGTCGCTGGTGAGCAACACCTCGCGGGGGCCGAACATCGCCAGGTGCTTGCGGTAGAGCATCCCGATGTTGTCGGGCACCGTCTGCGCGGTGTTGATGTCGTGGGTGACGATGAGGAACGTCGAGTCCGTCAGCGCGTTCAGGTCGATGATCAGTTGGTTCAGGTACGCCGTGCGCACCGGGTCCAGACCGGAGTCCGGCTCGTCGAACAGGATGATCTCGGGGTCCAGCACCAGCGCGCGGGCCAGGCCGGCGCGCTTGCGCATACCGCCGGAGATCTCACCGGGGAGCTTCCGCTCGTCGCCGGTGAGGCCGACCATCTCCATCTTCTCGGCGACGATGTCCTTGATCTGCTGCTCGGACTTCTTCGTGTGCTCCCGCAACGGGAACGCGATGTTGTCGAACAGGTTCATCGACCCGAACAGCGCGCCGTCCTGGAACAGCACCCCGAACAGCTTCCGGAGCTCGTAGAGGCGCGACTCGCTGCACTTCACCAGGTCGGTGTCGTGGATGACGATGGAGCCCTTCTCCGGCTTCAGCAGCCCGATCAGGGTCTTCAGGAACACCGACTTGCCCGTGCCCGACGGGCCCAGCAGGACGCTGACCTCACCGGGCGGCAGGGTCAACGTCACGTCGGACCAGATGTTCGCCCGTCCGAAGGACTTCGACAGTCCCTCGACGGTCACCTCGACGCCGGTCATGCCGAGTGCTCACGAGCCGGGGCCGCGGCGGAGACCGCAGCCGTGATGTTGGCCGTCGAGATCATAGAGCCACTCCCTCATTGGACCGGGACTCGTCGGCGCGGTAGCGGGGAGCAGGCGGCCGAGTGCCCACAACCGGAGAACGACGCCGTCGGGGGCTGGTTACTCACCAGTTGCGTGTGTGACCGAAGTTGCTCCGATCGGGTTACCGCCGGTACGCCTTTCGCTGCGGGCGAACTTCTCACCGTCGGCGAAACGGGCTCCACGCAGCGCACCGGCGGTCCTACCGTCAGCGACATGCCGGTCACCGGATCGCCCCCGCGGACCCGCCACGTCCTGTCGTCGTTCGTGGAGCGCACGAGCTACGGAGTGCAGGAGCCCAGCCCCTACAACAAGCTGTTCGAGGGCCGCATCATCTTCCTCGGCACCCCGATCGACGACGCGTGCGCCAACGACGTCATGGCCCGGTCGGGGGGATCCAGGGCCAGGCCTCGGATCTGGAGATCCAGGCCGCCGAGGTGAGCCGGATGCGGCGGTTCCTCGAGTCCACCCTGGCCGTCCACACCGGACGGTCCGAGGAGACGGTGCGCGCCGACATCGAGCGCGACCTGTTCCTCACCGCGCAGCAGGCCGTCGAGGACGGCGTCGCGGACCGGATCCTCCCGAGCAGGAAGGTGCGCCCATGCGTCTCCACCGTCGCCACCGGCCTGGCCGCGTCGATGGGCCAGTTCCTGCTCACCGGAGGCGCGCCCGGCAAGCGGCTGGCCCTGCCGCACGCCGAGATCCTGATGCACCAGCCGTCGTCGGGGATCGGGGGCACGGAGTCCGACATCGTGATCCGCGCCGACATGCTGCACCGGCTCAAGCGGCAGATCGCGGAGATCACCGCCGGCCACTCGGGCCAGAGCGTCGAGCAGATCGAGGCCGACTTCGACCGCGACCGCTGGTTCTCCCCCACCGAGGCGGCGGAGTACGGGCTGATCGACCGGGTCGTCAGCCGGCCATAGCGAGCTCGGCCTGGTCCTCGGCGTGGAACCGCTCCTCCAGCGTCTCCGGGGAGGCGTCGGCGTCGATGGTGCGGAGGTCGGCGCCCCGGGCCGACTCGATGGCACCGAGCCTGCGCCCGACCTTGTCCATCGCGTACTCGGCCATCTCGTTCATGTCGACGTCGAACGGCGGGTTGTCGCCGTCGTACTGCTCGAACGTGCCGGTGACCACGCCCATCGCCGGCACGAGCAGCTCCTGCATGCGCTCGTCGACGACCTCCCACATCGCGTCATCGGCGGCCACGTGCCGACGGCAGGTGAACGTGCCCCACGCCATGTGCCGGCGCTCGTCGTCGCCGATGTGCTTGATCAGCTGCTGCATGCCGGGCAGGATCCCGCGGCTCGTGCAGACCTTGGCCCACGCGAAGTAGCCCGTGAGCGCGAGCGTGCCCTCCACGATGTGGTTGTAGGTGATCGACGCCCGGATCTGGTTGCGCGGCGACGGGTCGCCCGCCAGCGCGTACAGGCTGTCGGGCAACTGCTTGGTGAAGATCTCCATGTAGGCGTCGTTCTGCTCGATGTAGGAGTGCAGGTCGTCCGTCATCCCGATCGCGTCGAACCAGCGGCGGAAGCCCTCGGTGTGCTTGGCCTCCTCGAACACGAACTGCGTCAGGTACATCTCGTCGGCCAGCCGCCCCTCGGCGGCCATCGCGGCGACGAAAGGCTGCAGATCCTGCGTCACCGACTCCTCGCCCGCCATGAACTGGGCAGCGAGCGAGAGGGTCCACCACCGCTCGTCGTCGGTCATGGCCGCGAAGTCCCGCGCGTCCTGGCCGAAATCGATGTCGGCCGGGTTCCACTGCCGCCCGTTGCCCTTGGTGAACAGGCGCATCGGGAAGGAGTCGAAGTTCAGCCCGCCACGGCTCAGGCTGGCGAACCCCGTGCGCTTGCCGTGCTCGATGACGCGTCGCTCCATTGCGATCAGCCCTTCGTCAGTAACGGATGAGTCCTCGGATGTTGCGGCCCTGACGCATGTCCTCGTAGCCCTGGTTGACCTCGTCGAGGGAGTACTCGCGGGTGATCAGCTCGTCCAGCTTGAGCTGCCCGAGGTTGTACATCTCCAGCAGGCGCGGCACGTCGTGCTGCCCGTTGGACGAGCCGAACAGGGCTCCGCGGACCTGCTTCTCGTAGAGCGTGAGCTCCAGCAGCGACAGCGACGCCGTCTCCTCGGTGGCGTGCCCCAGCGCCGTGACGACCACGCGCCCCTTCTTCCCGACGAGCTGGAGCGCCGACTGGAGATCGGAGCCCTCGGCCACGCCGGTGGTGATGATCGCGGCCTCGGCGAGCTGGCCGCGGGTGATCTCGGAGACGGTGTTCCAGGCCTCGTCGATGCTGGCGGCCACGTGGGTGGCCCCGAGCTCGAGGGCCTTCTCGCGCTTGAACGCCACCGGGTCGACGGCCACGACGTAGCGGCAGCCCGCGATCTTCGCGCCCTGCACGGCGTTGGCGCCGATGCCGCCGATGCCGATGACGACGGCGGTGTCGCCCGCGCGCAGCTCGGCGGTGCGCACCGACGAGCCGAACCCGGTGGTGACGCCGCAGCCGACGAGCGCCGCCAGGTGCAGCGGAAAGCCCTCGTCGATCTTCACGACGGACTTGACCGGGACGACGGTGTGCTTCGCGAACGTGCCGAGCAGGCACATCTGGCCGATGTCCTCGCCGCGCGCGTGGAAGCGGTACGTGCCGTCGAGCTGCGGGCCCAGGGTGGCGCCGGCGCCGTCGTCGCAGAGGCTGGTGTAGCCGCGCACGCAGTAGCTGCAGCGGCCGCAGGACGGCAGGAACGTCATGACGACGGGGTCGCCGACCTCGACGTCGGTGACGCCCGGGCCGATCTCGATCACGCGCCCGGCGCCCTCGTGGCCGCCGACCATCGGGTACGAGACGGGCAGGTCACCGGTGATCATGTGCTCGTCCGAGTGGCACAGCCCGCTGGCCGCGAGCTCGACCATCACCTCACCGGCGTTCGGCGGGTCGAGCTCGACCTCCTCGATCTCCCACTTGCCACCCTGCTCCCACAGCACCGCTGCCGTCGTCTTCATGGGGGCATGATGACGTGGACCGCCGGTAACGCGCACCGGCCCGGCCGTTCCCCCGCTGGCCCGCAGGTGCCAGACCACCCGTCAGGGTGACGCCGGCAGGGGCAGTTCCAGGTGCGCCACCAGGCCGCCGCCGTCGCGGGGCTGCAGGGACAGCTCGCCGTCCATGGCGGCCACGATCGTCTCGACGATCCACAGGCCCAGCCCGGCTGTGCCGCGCCGCTCCCCCAGTGCCACGCCCTTGGCCGTCACCAGCCCCTCCTGACCGGGGGGCAGCCCGGGCCCGCGGTCGCGCACCTCGGCGACGAGACGCCCGTCGGCGTAGGTGAGATCCAGCTCGACGGCGGCGTCGCCGCTGTGGCGGGCGGCGTTCTCCACGAGGTTGGTGAGCACGCGGCGCAGCCGTTGCGGGTCGCAGCGCACCACCGCGTCGGACGGCTCGACGCGCGGCACCCGCCGGAGCGGAGCCACCCCGGCGGCGTCGAGGACCGCGTCGGCGAGCTCGGCCAGCCGCACCGGCCGGTCCCGCACCCGGCCGAGCGGGCTGCCGTCCTGGACCGCGACGTCGGCGAGGCCGTCGAGCATGTCGCGCAGGTGCACGGCGTGCTCGGCGAGCAGCCCGATGGCGACCGTCCGCGACGCGTCGGAGAGCCGGTCGAGGTCACGCGTCAGCGCCGTCAACGACGCGACGGGCGTGCGGAACTCGTGCAGGACCACCCGGACGCCGTCCATCCGGGCCTCCTGGGCGGCGAGCAGGCGGGCCCGCAGATCGCGCTCCTCCAGGAACGCCTCGTGCTCGGCCGCCGCCCGCGCCCGGGACTCGGCCGCGGCGACGAGCTGCCGTTCCAGCATCCGCACGAGCACCCCGACCAGCACCGCGGTGGCCACCAGGTAGCCCGTCCACCAGGCCCCCGCGAGCCAGGCGTGCGACGTCGGCTGGTCGGCGTCGGTGCCGAGCACCGCGGCGACCGTGAAGCCGAGGCCGGCCAGCAGGGCCGCGAGCCGGCCGATCACCGCCCCACCGCGGACCGATGCCGCGATGACGACGAGCGGGAGCAGCGCGACCATGATGCTGTCGGCGCCGCCGGTGAGGCCGCAGATCACCAGGACCAGGACGCCGTCGAACGTCGTGGCCAGGCGGGGCGGCAGGATCTGCCGGCCGACCCGCTCCGCCACGGCGATCGCCACGGCGTAGCCGAGCGTCAGGACGATCAGCACGACCACCGTCCCCAGGCGACCCCGGGCCAGCTGGGGTCCGATGAGAACGGCCAGACCGATCGAGAGCACCACCAGCAGCCGGATCGCCGACGCCGTCCGCTGCTCCAGCGTCCGTGCTGCGCTGTCGACCTCGGTGAACGCGGTCATCGCTGCTCCTCCGCCACCCCACTAGAGTCGCTGATCGTGCGCGACGGCCGGTACGTGGTGGTCATCGTCGACGATCACGCGCTCTTCGCGCAGGGCCTGACCCTGCTGCTGGAGTCGCGGGCCGGCGACCGGTTCGTCGTGGCCGGGTCCGTCACCGCGGGCGAGGAGGCCGTGGCGCTCGTCGGGCGTGAGGGAGCCGACATCGCCATCATCGACCTCGCCCTGCCCCCGCTCGGGGGGGTCGAGACGATCCGCCGGGTGAGCGCGGCCTACCCGGACACCGCGATCCTGGCCCTGTCGGGCACCGAGGACCTCGACCTCGCCGCGGCCGCGCTGCGCGCCGGCGCGTCGGGGTTCCTGGGCAAGTCGGCCGATCCCGAGGTGCTCGTCGCGCCCCTGCTCACCATCGCCGCCGGGGTGCGCGTGGTGCGAGGCGACCTGCTCGATGCGCTGCTCTCGGCGGGCGACCGCACCGGGAACGGGATCGTGGACCGCCTCGGCAGCCGGGAGCTGCAGCTCTGGGCCCTGCTGGCCCGCGGCCTGGAGACCAGCGAGATCGCCAAGCCCATGCTGGTGAGCGAGCGCACGGCGAAACGGATGATCGCCTCCCTGCTGCACAAGGTGGGCGCGGCCAACCGGATCGAGGCCGCCGCACTGGCCGGGCGCTACGGCCTGCTGGACTCCGGCACCGACTGAACGACATCGGCTGAACGACGGCGGCCGGCCGCTGGCCCGCGCGGGCCGGACGTGGCCCTTTCGTGGGCTCGCGCGGGCCTGTGCGACCCGCCAGACTCTGTCGATCGATCATCCGACAGCGAGAGGGGCTGCGCCGTGGCGGCGTTCACCGACGAGGCCGAGGTCTACGAGTTCCTGGGCGGGGTGTTCCGGACGGGCATGGAGGATGCCGAGCTCGTGGCGAAGCTGAAGCCCTCCGGCGTGGTGCTGCGGATCACCTACTCGGACCCGGCGGCCGTCATCACGGTCGACATGCCGAACGCGGAGATCTTCGAGGGTGCGGGCCAGGGCCCCCAGCCCAACGTCGAGCTGCACATGAGCGCCGACACCGGCAACAAGTTCTGGCTCGGCAAGGTGGTGCTCCCGGTCGCGCTCGCGAAGGGACAGGTCCGCGCGAAGGGTCCCGTGGCGAAGCTGCTGAAGGTCCTACCGCTGGCCAAGGGCCTCTTCGGGCCCTACCGCGCGAGCCTCGAGGCCGCCGGCCGCCAGGACCTGCTCACGGCCTGATCCCCCGTTCGGTCGTCGGTACTGCCGACCGAACAGCGGTAGCCGATACTCCGTCAATGGATGTCGTCTGGCTCGACGTGCAGATGTGGACCGGTCTGCGGGGCCACTTCCACCCCTTCCTCGACGTGGCCTGCGACCCGCCGGAGCCGGTGCCGCAGGTCGAGGGCGACTGGCAGCGCTGGGCCACGCTGAACCTCGGGTCGGTGGCGGCGCACGAGCAGTGGCAGTCCGGCCGCTACAGCTACACCGCCGAGCGACGCGACGACGGTGGGCGCGCGGTGGAGGTCTTCGCCCACGGGGTGTGGGACTGGAGCGGTCCACCGTGACCTGAATTGGCCCTGTACAGCAGGGCCGGTTCCGGGAAGGTGGACGAGTGGACTCCTCAGACCTGGAACGGCGCATCGGCGCCCGCAGCTTCGCCCGCCTGCTGGGCGACTGGCGGCCGCCCGACGGCCGCGGCCTCGCCGGGGCGCTGACCGACCGCATCCGGCTCCTCGTCCTCGACGGGCGGCTGCCGCTCCAGACGCGGGTGCCCGCCGAGCGCGAGCTGGCCGGCGCGCTGGAGGTCAGCCGCACCACCGTCGCCAGCACCTACGACGCGCTGCGCGACGCCGGGGTGCTGCGCAGCAGGCGCGGCTCCGGCAGCTGGACCACCCTGCCCGACGGCCGGCCCGGGGCCACGGCCCCGTTCTCCCCGCACGGCGACCGGGCCCTGTTCGACCTCGCCCACGCCTCCCCGCCCGCTCCGGCCGAGGCGATCCGCGCCGCGTCGGCCGCGGCCGTCCAGGACCTGGACGCCCACCTCGGCGGCCACGGCTACGACCTGCTCGGGCTGACGGCCCTGCGCGCCGCGATCGCCGACCGCTTCACCGCCCGGGGCCTGCCCACCACGGCCGACCAGGTGCTCGTGACGGCGGGCGCGCAGAACGCGATCGGGCTGGTCCTGCAGGCGCTCGCCGGCCCGGGCGACCGGGTGCTCGTGGAGCACCCGACCTACCCCAACGCGCTCGACGCGATCCGGGTCCGCGGTGGGCGGCCGGTACCCGTGCCGATGGGGCCCGGCCCCCACGGCACCGGGAGCTGGGACCTCGACCTGCTCACCGCCGCCGTCCGGGACGCCGCACCCCGGCTCGCTTACCTGATCCCGGACTTCCAGAACCCCACCGGCTCGGTCCTCGACGAGGACGGGCGGAGGCGGATCGTGGAGCTGGCCCGCCGCACCGGCACCACGCTCGTCGTCGACGAGACGCTCGCCGAGCTGCCGCTGGAACGGCCGGCGCCGCCCCCCGTGGCCGCGCACGGCGGGGCCGACTCGCCGCTCGTGATCACCGTCGGGTCGGCCAGCAAGATCTTCTGGGGCGGCCTGCGCATCGGCTGGGTCCGCACGTCCGCGCCGATGGTGCGCAGGCTCGCGGCCACCCGGTCCGCCACCGACCTCGGCGGCCCGGTGCTCGAGCAGCTCGTCGCGGCGCGGCTGGTCGCCGGCATCGAGCCGGTGGCCGTCACCCGGCGTGCGGAGCTCGCCCTGGCCCGCGACCACCTGGTCGCCCGGCTGGCCGACACCTTCCCGCAGTGGCGCCCGTCGCGACCGTCGGGCGGACTGAGCCTGTGGGTGGATCTCGGTGAGCCCGTCTCGAGCCGGCTGGTCGGTGCCGCCCGGCGGCACGACGTGCTGCTGGCCGCCGGTCCGCGGTTCGGGCTCGACGGCGCGTTCGAGCGGTTCCTGCGCCTGCCCTTCACGCTGCGCCGCGACCAGATCGACGAGGCGCTGGCCCGGCTGACCCTCGCGTGGCGGGAGATCGACGGCGCCGCCGCGGCCGCCGACACCGAGCCGATCGCGGTGGCCTGAGAACGGTCAGGGCTGACCGTATAGTGCAGGACACTCGAACCAAACGGAGGTGTCACGTGGCCCGGAGCGGACCGCTCGCCGGACTCAAGGTCGTGGAGCTCGCCGGTATCGGACCGGGGCCCCACGCGGCGATGATCCTGGCCGATCTCGGGGCCGACGTGGTGCGGGTCGACCGCCCGACGGGCGCGCTGCAGCTCGGCGACGCCGCCTTCCCGGACCCGACCCTGCGCGGTCGGCGCCGCGTGGCCGCCAACCTGAAGGACGCCGAGGGCCGGGAGACGGTGCTGCGTCTCGTCGAACACGCCGACGTGCTGCTGGAGGGTTTCCGGCCCGGCGTCACCGAACGTCTCGGGGTGGGTCCGGAGGACTGCCACGCCCGGAACCCGAAGCTCGTCTACGCCCGGATGACGGGCTGGGGCCAGGACGGCCCGATGGCCCAGCGCGCCGGCCACGACATCAACTACATCTCGCTGACGGGTTCCCTGCACGCGATCGGCCGCAGGGGCGAGCGGCCGGTGCCCCCGCTGAACCTCGTCGGCGACTTCGGCGGCGGCTCGATGCTGCTGGTCATCGGCGTGATGTCGGCGCTCTGGGAGGCCCAGCGCTCCGGGCAGGGGCAGGTGGTCGACGCCGCGATGGTCGACGGCGTGTCCGTGCTCAACCAGATGTTCTGGGGCTTCCTCGGCCAGAAGTTCTGGATCGACGAGCCCGACTCCAACCTGCTCGACGGTCACGCGCCGTTCTACGACACCTACACCTGCTCGGACGGGCGGCACGTCGCCGTCGGGGCGATCGAGCCCCAGTTCTACGCGGCGATGCTGGAGGGCCTCGGCCTCACCGGCGCCGACCTGCCGGCCCAGATGGACCGCGAGCGCTGGCCCGAGCTGCGCGCCCGCCTCGTGGAGGCCTTCGCGTCGAGGAGCCGCGACGAGTGGGCGGCGGTGTTCGCCGACACCGACGCGTGCGTGACACCGGTGCTGGCGTTCGGCGAGGCGTCGGCCCACCCGCACCTGGCCGCCCGCGCCACCATCGTCGAGAACGACGGCGTGCCCCAGGCCGCCCCGGCCCCCCGCTTCTCCCGCACAGGGACGGAGGTCCCCGGCCGCGCGAAGACGCCGGAGTCGGTGGACGAGGTCCTGTCGGACTGGAAGTAGCCCCGCCGCCCACCCACCCGCCACCACGTGCCGGTTGGGGCGATCGGTGGGCTCTGACAGCACAGCACCCCCTGTCGCCGCGGCGACAGGGGGTGCTGGCTGTGCAGGTGCCCTCAGGCGGACGGGGTCTCGTCCACCAGGAGGTTGCGGGTGCGCAGCGGGTCGACCGGGATGCCGGGGCCCGTGGTGGTGCTCACCGTGATCTTCTTGATGTAGCGGCCCTTGGCGGCCGACGGCTTGGCCCGCAGGATCTCGTCCAGCGCGGCGCCGTAGTTCTCCACCAGCTTCTCGGTGTCGAACGAGGCCTTGCCGATGACCAGGTGCAGGTTGGCCTGCTTGTCGACGCGGAAGTTGATCTTTCCGCCCTTGATGTCCTGGACGGCCTTGGTGACGTCCGGGGTGACGGTGCCCGTCTTGGGGTTGGGCATCAGGCCGCGCGGACCGAGGATGCGGGCGATGCGCCCGACCTTGGCCATCTGGTCCGGGGTGGCGATGGCGGCGTCGAAGTCCAGCCATCCGCCCTGGATGCGCTCGATCAGGTCCTCGGCGCCCACGACGTCGGCGCCGGCGGCCTCGGCCTCGGCGGCCTTGTCGCCGGTGGCGAACACGATGACCGTGGCGGTCTTACCGGTTCCGTGCGGCAGGTTCACGGTTCCGCGGACCATCTGGTCGGCCTTGCGGGGGTCCACGCCGAGTCGCATGGCGACCTCGACGGTGGCGTCCATCTTGGTGCTGCCCGTCTCCTTCGCCAGTGCGGCGGCCTCGAGCGGGGTGTAGAGGCGGTCGGCCTCGATCTTCTCCGCCGCCTGGCGGTAGACCTTGCTGCGCTGTGCCATCTTCTGTCCTCTGCTAGCTGGTCAGTTCGTGGTCGCGAGCCGCGCCCGGCTCTCCCACGCGTGCGTGTGGGGCTGGTCAGCCCTTGATCGTGATGCCCATCGACCGGGCGGTGCCGGCGATGATCTTGGCGGCCTGGTCGATGTCCTTGGCGTTGAGGTCACGCATCTTGGTCTGCGCGATCGACTTCACCTGGTCCATGGTGACCGTGGCGACCTTCTTGATGTGCGGCTCGCCGCTGCCCTTCTCGACACCGGCCGCCTTGAGCAGCAGGCGCGCGGCGGGCGGGGTCTTGAGCTCGAACGAGAACGAACGGTCCTCGAACACGGAGATCTCGACCGGCACCACGTCGCCCCGCTGGGACTCGGTGGCCGCGTTGTAGGCCTTGCAGAACTCCATGATGTTGACGCCGTGCTGACCGAGCGCGGGGCCGACGGGCGGCGCGGGCGTGGCCGCACCGGCCTTGATCTGGAGCTTGATGATCGCGGAGAGCTTCCGCTTCTTGGGAGGCATGTCTTTGGTTCCCTGTTTCCGGTTGAGCGCGCTGCGACCTGCCGACGCAGCGAGGTTCAGATCTTCGAGACCTGGCTGAAGGCCAGCTCGACGGGGGTTTCGCGGCCGAAGATGGACACCAGCACCTTGAGCTTCTGGGCGTCCACGTTGACCTCGTTGATGGTGGCCGGGAGCGTGGCGAAGGGGCCGTCCATGACGGTGACCGACTCGCCGACCTCGAAGTCGACCTCGACCGAGGACTTGCCCTGCGACGATCCGCCGGACGACTTGCCGCCGGTGGCCTCGTCCTTCTTGGGCTCGACCTTCGGGAGGAGGAACTTGATGACCTCGTCGTGGGTGAGCGGCGACGGCTTGGACGTGGCCCCCACGAAACCGGTGACGCCCGGCGTGTTGCGCACGGCGCCCCACGACTGGTCGTTGAGATCCATCCGGACCAGGATGTAGCCGGGCAGCACCTTGCGCTGCACCTGCTTGCGCTGGCCGTTCTTGATCTCGGTGACCTCCTCGGTGGGCACCTCGACCTGGAAGATGAAGTCCTCCACGTCGAGCGTCTGCACGCGGGTCTCGAGGTTGGTCTTGACCTTGTTCTCGTAGCCGGCGTAGGAGTGCACGACGTACCAGTCGCCGGGGGCGCGACGCAGGGCCGCGCGCATCTCCTCGACCGGATCGGCGTCGGGGTCGTCGCCCGACTCGTCGGCGGTGGCGACCTCGGGGGCCTCGGCGTCCCCGGCCTCCTCGGCCTCGACCGTCTCGGCGGCCGCACCGGCGGTGTCGGTGTCGTCCTCGTCGGTGTAGTCGCTCGACGCCACCTCGGCCCCGTGCACGGCCTCGACGTCGGCCTCCTGCACCGCCTGCTCGGGCAGGTCGGCGTCAGGGGATGCCTCGTCGACCGCCCTGATCGCGGCCTCGTTGGCGTCGATCGACGGGTCGCCGTACTGGGAACTCACGATGTACTCGATTCCTCTTCGTCCGTGTCGTGCCGGGTTGTGCGTGACTCAGGTACCGAACAGGAACAGCACACCCTGCGCGAACACGAAGTCCAGCAGTGCCACCAGCGCGATCATGAACGATACGAAGACCAGCACGACGATCGTGTAGGTGACCTGCTGCTTGCGGGACGGCCAGATGACCTTCCGCAGCTCGGCGACCACCTCGCGGAGGAAGCGGACGAGCCTGTCCGGCAGCGAGACCTTGGGCGGTCGGGTGTCGCGGACCGCAGTGGCCCGCCCCTTCCCGCCCTCGCTCGGGGCAGGACCGGAGCGTCGACCCCGACGGTCGGCAGCGGTGCGCGGGCGCTCCTGCCCGGTACCGTCCGCCTCGCGTTCCTCAGTCACGCCCTGATCCTCCAGCCGATTGCCGTGCACTTCTCCCACACAGTGGCAGGGGTGACAGGACTTGAACCTGCAACCTGCGGTTTTGGAGACCGCTGCTCTGCCAGTTGAGCTACACCCCTAGACCAGCAACGCACCATCGGGTGCGTCCAGCGAATCGAGTGTACGGCACCCCGGGATCACCCCGGAAACCGCACACCCGATCCGCACCGGAGCTACTTGTCGAGATCGCCCAGCGCGACGAGCGCGGCGGCCCGGGTGGCGTACTTCCACTTCCCGAGGTCGGCGACGGTCTTGATGCCCAGACCCTTGAGGACCTCGTCGTGCTTCTCGGTGAGTCCTTCGAGCGCCGACGGCGGGGCGGCCAGGATCTCGGCGGCCGTCTTGTCCTCCCACGCCTTGTCCACCAGCTTCGCGAACTTCATGCGTTCCTCCACAGATCGATTGCCGGACGCGCGCAGCATCGACCCATCACCGGACCGCGGCAACCGCGACGCGCGGGTCAACCCGGTAGGACGACCTCGGCGGTGGCCCGGCCCAGCACCGTCTTCCCGTCGAACACGGCGGTGATGGCCACGCGGGCGACGCGGGCGCCGTCCTCGGCGTCGGCCACGTCGGTGACGTCGGTGACGTCGGTGACCTTGCCGGAGAACTCGACGAGCGCGCCGTCGTCGTCGTCCGGGACGACGACGGGCCGGGTGAAGCGCACGCCGTAGCTGCGCACGAGCGCGGGATCGCCCACCCACTGCGTGACGAGCCTGCCGGCGAGCGCCATCGTCAGCATCCCGTGGGCGATGACGCCGGGCAGCCCGACGGAGCCGGCGACACGGTCGCTCCAGTGGATCGGGTTGAAGTCGCCCGACGCGCCCGCGTAGCGGACGAGGTCGGCGCGGGTGACGCGCAGGGACAGCGGGGGGAGCTCCGTGCCCTTCTCGATCGCGCTCACAGCTCCCCCTGGGTGACCAGCATGGCGGTGGTGGTGGCCACCGCGGCGCCGTCGGCGTCGGTGACCTCGCACCGCAACGTCAGCATGAGGCTGCCGGCGCGGGCCTTGAGGTCCTCGACGTGGATGACCGTGGTGAGCTCGTCGCCGCCGACCACCGGACGGTGCAGGGTGATCGACTGGTCGGCGTGCACCATGCGCGCGTAGTCCCAGCCGAACGCGGGGTCCTTGAGGAACTCCGTGATCAGCGGGAGCGTGAACGTCACCGTGAAGGTGGGCGGCGCGACGAGATCGGCGTGGCCGGCGGCGCGGGCGGCGTCGATGTCCGTACACACAAGTGCGCCCTCGCCGATGGCGAGGGCGAACTCACGGATCTTCTCGCGTCCCACCCGGTACGTGACCGGGTCGAGCGCACGTCCGACGAAGGAGGTGTCGACCACCCTCAGCGGGTCTCGCGGTGCTCGCGGTGCGTGCCGCAGTTCGAGCAGAACTTCTTGACCGCGAGGCGGTCAGGATCGTTGCGGCGGTTCTTCTTGGTGATGTAGTTGCGGTGCTTGCACTGCTCGCACGCCAACGTGATCTTCGGCCGGACGTCCGTGGCCTTACCCATGATGGGTGCCTCCTGCTTGCTTGTCTGAGCTGGTCAGTCTGGTAGCGGTGGCCGGACTTGAACCGGCGACACAGCGATTATGAGCCGCTTGCTCTACCAGCTGAGCTACACCGCTTTGTTGAATTAGCAGAGCGCGAGGCCGTACATGCCTCCTCGCAGAGCCCCTTTACGGAATCGAACCGTAGACCTTCTCCTTACCATGGAGACGCTCTGCCGACTGAGCTAAAGGGGCGGCCGGCCGCCATCCCTGGCGGCCTGGGCAACTCTACACAACACCCGGGGCCGCCAGGAAACGGGTACCCGTCACCAGCTCGACGTCGTGACCACCGCAGCCGGGACACCCCGGACCTGCGCAGGCCCGGCCGGCAGACCTTCCCCCCTCGTGCCCGGATGCGGGTCACGGCGGCCTCGATAACGGTGGGGGCGGGCGTCGGCGCAGTGGCGGGCGAGGCGGCGTGGCGGGCGCTGCCGGACCCGTTCGGCCGGTGGCCCACCGATCCCCGCGCCGACCAGCCGGTCGGGCACACCGGGGGCGACGGGGTAAGGGGGTGATCCGGACCGGACGACGTGATCGACCGATGTGAGGGGGCGGGCCTCAGGGCGAATCTCGTCCCATGTTCCTCAACAGCACGTTCTCCGGCATCGAAGCCGACGCCCACCGACAGGCCCTGCTCGACCAGGCCGCGCACCACCGGCTCGTGAAGCTCGCCCGGCGGGCCGCCCGCGCCGGGACGAGGGTGACGACGCCGCCACCCCCGCCGACGGTCCTCCCGGAGCAGCTTCCGCACAATCACGACGAAAACCGTCGGTACGCCGTGTCACGATGACCGGCGTGGCGCGGCTGGGCATCGGGATCGGGCTGGTCGGACGCCGACACGAGGTGTCGGCGCTCGGCTCGGCGCTCGACCGTGCCCGGGCCGGCCGCCCCACCGGCGTGCTGCTCTCGGGGGACGCCGGGGTCGGCAAGTCCCGGCTCGTCACCGAGACCAGCGCGCGTGCCTCCGGGTCGGGTTTCACCGTTCTCGTCGGGCGCTGCCTCGACTCCGCGGCCACGTTGCCCTACCTGCCGTTCACCGAGATCGTCGGACGGCTGGCGGCCACCCGGCCGGAGCTGGTGGCCGCCCATCCGGAGCTGCGCCGGCTGCTCCCGAGCCACCGCGCCGCCCCTGATCCCGTCCCCGAGGATCGCGAGCTGGGCCAGCTCCGCGTCTTCGACGCCGTGCTGTCCGTCCTCGACGAGCTCACCGCGTCGTCGCCGGCGCTGCTGGTGATCGAGGACCTGCACTGGGCCGATCGCTCCAGCCGTGACCTGCTCGTCTTCCTGCTCTCCCGGCTCACCACGCAGCGGCTCGTCGTGCTCGCCACCTACCGCACCGACGACCTGCACCGCCGCCACCCGCTGCGGCCGGTGCTGTCGGAGCTGGTGCGGCTGCCGGCCGTCGAACGCGTCGATCTCGCGGCGCTGGGCCCCGACGATGCGCTCGACCTGGTGCGCAGGCTCGCCGACGGCACGCTCCCGGAGCCGCTGTTGCGCCGGGTGGCGCAGCGGAGCGAGGGCAACGCGTTCTTCGCCGAGGAGCTGGTCTCCGCCTCGTCCGACGGGCTGCCGCACGGGCTGGCCGAGGTGCTGATGGCCCGGGTCGAGGCGCTGGAGCCGGCCACCCAGCAGGTGCTGCGCATCGCGTCGGTCTCGGGCAGGCGGGTGCGCCACGACCGGCTCGCCGCGGTGTCCGGCCTGCCCGACGCCGAGCTGGAGCAGGCCCTGCGCGATGCCGTCACCCACCACGTCCTCGTGCCCGAGGCCGGCGACGGCGACGTCTACTCCTTCCGCCACGCGCTGCTGCGGGAGGCCGTCTACCACGAGCTGCTGCCCGGCGAGCGCAGCCGGCTGCACGCGGGCTACGCCGAGCACCTGGCCGCGCACGCCGACGAGCCCGGGGCGGCGGCCAAGCTCGCCCACCACGCGATGGCGGGCCACGACCTGCCGCGGGCCCTGGCGGCGTCGGTGCGGGCCGCGCAGGAGGCCAACGACCGGGAGGCCCCGGCCGAGATGCTGCTGCAGGCCGAGCGGGCGCTGGATCTGTGGAACGTCGTGCCCGACGCCGAGGCGGTGGCGGGGGTCGACCAGGCCACGCTCACCCGCTGGGCGGCGTGGGGCGCCAGCGCCACCGGCGATCCCGACCGCGGCATGGCCCTGGGCCGGCGCGCGCTCGAGCTCACCGACGAGCATCGCGACCCGGTGCTGGCCTCGGCCATCGGCCGGCGCTACGCGATGCGGCTGATGGAGCTCAGCGGCCACGAGCAGGAGACCGTCGACGTGGCCCGCCACGCCCTGTCGTTGGTGGTCGACGGGCCGCCCACCAGCGACGTCGCCTGGTGCCACGCCGTCATCGCGCGTGCGCTGATCCGGGTCGACCGCTGGGACGACGCCCGCGAGGCCGCCGAGGCCGCCCTGCTCGTCACGAAGGCGCTGCCCGACGAGGACCTGGCCGCCGTCGGGGCCACGGCCGACGCGCTCGTCACCGTCGCCCGCATCGACGAGTGGGAGCAGCGTCCCGAGCTGGCCCGGCAGCGCTGGGCCGAGGCACAGCCGCTGGCCCGCCGCTCGGGCAACCTCGGCGTGGAGCTGCGCGCCCACTTCAACATCGGCATGTCGCTGCTCGACGACGGGAAGCTCGCCGCGGCGAGCGCCGAGTTCGCCACCGGTGAGGCGCGCGCGGCCGAGACCGGCATCACGTGGAGCGGGTACGGGCTCGACATCCGCGTCGCCCACGTCGTCGCGCTGTTCCTGCACGGCGACTGGGACGAGGCCGAGGCCGCCGCGGAGCTCGCCGGCGAGGCGGTGTCGGTCTCGGTGGCCAGCCGGCTCACCGCGGCGGGCCTGCTCACCGCGGTCGCCCGCGGCCGGCTCGAGTACGCGGCCCGGCGCGCGGCCGAGCTCTACGACTCCCAACCGGCCGACGAGCAGGTCGTGCTGCTGCTCGGGGTGGCGGGCGCGGAGGCGGCGCTGTGGCGGGGCGACGCGGCCGAGGCCGGCCTGTGGGTGCAGGAGGCGCTCGACGGGCTGGACGCCATCTACGCCCACCAGCTCGGCGGCATCATGCTGGCCGCGCTGGGCATCGCGGCGCACGCGCAGCAGGCCGCCGAGGGCTCCGTCGACGCGGCCCGGGCCCTGCTGGCCGTGGCCGAGGAGACGGCCGCGAAGGGCATGCCGCGGGCCGGCACCCTCGGGCCCGAGGGCCGGTCGTGGCTGGTACGGGCGCGCGCGGAGCTCACCCGGCTCACCGGCCCCGATCCCGGCGCGTGGACCGAGGTGGTCGACGCGTTCGCGTACGAGACGGGCGAGGGCTGTTGCCCCAACGGGTACCGCCAGGCCTACGGCCGGGTGCGGCGGGCGGAGGCCCGGCTGGCCACGGCGCCGGCACCGCACACCACCGCCTCGCACGCCGAGCTCACAGCCGCGGTCACCGAGGACCTGCGCCCCGCGCTCGCCACCGCGCAGCACCTCGGCGCCGCTCCCCTGGAGGCGGCCGTGCGGGCTATGGCCCGACGGGCCGGGGTCCGGCTCGACGAGGCCGTCCCGCCGCGGGCCGCCGCACCGGATGTCCTCACCCCGCGCGAGCGCTCGGTGCTCGGGCTGGTCGCGGGCGGGCGCACCAACCGCCAGGTCGGGGCGGAGCTGTTCATCAGCGAGAAGACCGTCAGCGTGCACCTGTCACGGGTGATGGCGAAGCTCGGCGCGAGCAGCCGCACGGAAGCCGTCAGCATCGCCTACGCCCGGGGGCTGCTCACCCCGTGAGGCGGAGCACACCGGCTCGCGGCATGGTGTGCGCATGGCGATCCAGCGATCATCTCCCCGCCGTCGAGGAGCCGTGCTCGGCGCCGGCGTCGCGGCGCTCGTGGCGCTGTCGGCGTGCAGCACCGTGGCCGGCACGCCGTCCGCCGCCCCGGACGCGGCCACCTCGGGGGCGACGAACCCGGGCGCTGACGACGCGGCGCTGAAGACCTTCCTCGGCCAGAAGCCGACGTGGGGCCCGTGCACCGATCCCACCGGGTCCGCCGACGAGCGCAAGGCTCTCGCCGACCCGAAGTTCGACTGCACCACGATCACCGTGCCGTTGGACTACACGAAGCCCGCCGGCGCCACGGCGAAGATCGCCCTGTCCCGGCAGAAGGCCCTCGACCCGAAGGCGCGGATCGGGTCGCTGCTGGTCAACCCCGGTGGTCCCGGCGGCTCCGGCGTCGGGTTCACCCCGCAGATGTCCGACGGCGTCAAGACCGGCGAGGTGGCCCAGAAGTTCGATCTCGTCGGGTTCGACCCGCGCGGGGTCGGGGGCAGCACGCCCACCATCGACTGCTCGAACACCGCCGAGATCGACGCGCAGCGCGTCGAGAAGCCGTTCGACAGCACCCCGCAGGGCGTCGCGGCGGACGAGGCCGAGGAGAAGGCGTTCGCGAAGCGCTGCGTGGAGCGCACCGGGACGGAGGTGCTGGAGAACATCGGCACCCGTGACGTGGTGCGCGACCTGCGGATCATCCACAAGGTGCTCGGCGACGACAGGCTCAACTACATGGGCTACTCCTACGGCACGGCGATCGGCGCCGAGTACGCCGCGCAGTTCCCCACCGACGTGCGGGTCATGGCACTCGACGGCGCCGACGACCTGGCCCGCCGCGTCACCGACCCCGTCGGGGCGGCACTGGAGCAGCCGAAGGGCTTCCAGCTCGCGTTCACCAACTTCGCCACGGCGTGTGCCGCGGCGCTGAAGAGCCAGTGCCCGGTGGGCGCCGACCCGCAGGCCGCCACCGGCGTGCTGCAGAAGGCGCTGCGGCCCCTGATCGCCACCCCCGTCCCTGCCGCCGGGGCCGGGGCGGGGCGGACGCTCGGCTACAACGACGCGTCCGCCGCGGTGCTCCAGTCGATGTACTCGACGCAGCTGTGGGACCCCCTCGCGTACGGCCTCCAGAAGCTCTCCACGGGCGACGGGTCGGTGCTGCTGCAGATCGCCGACATCCTGCAGGGCCGCAACAGCGACGGGTCCTACAGCAACGAGCAGGAGGACCTGCAGGCAGTGAGCTGCGTCGACTCGCCGCCGGTCACCGACCGCAAGGTGGCCCTGGAGATCAGCACCCAGACGCTGAAGCTGGCGCCGCTCTTCGACAACGGCTACGGCCCGTCCGACGCGTTGGACGCGTGCGCGTTCTGGCCGGTGCCGCCCACCGGGCGCACCACCCCCATCGACGCCACGGGGCTGCCGACAACGCTGGTCGTCTCCTCGCTCGGCGACCCGGCCACGCCCTACGAGAACGGCAAGGCGCTGGCCTCCCAGTTGAAGTCCCGCCTGCTCACGGTGGACAACAACCAGCACACGGTGGTCCTGCAGGGCCTCAACAAGTGCGCCGACGCCATCGCCACCCGCTACCTGGTGGACGCCGTCGCCCCCGCTCAGGATCCGTCCTGCGCGGCGGAACGGCCGCCGGCGAACTGAGGCCCCTCCGGGCCACGGGTTGGCGCGATCGGCCCCTTGAGTGCTACCCCGTGGTAACTAGGGTGGGGTGATCCGCCGCACATCGAGAGGTCGCCGATGACCGCTACAACCTGGACGGGCCGTCCGGACCTGTCCGACATCGAGAACTTCTGGACCGCCCCGATCGCCGAGCGGGCCGCGGCGTTCGCCGCGCTCCGCGAGCGCGAGCCGGTGCCCTTCTACGAGGAACCCCAGTTCTCGATCCTGCCCAAGGGGCCCGGTTACTACGCCCTCACCCGGCTCGACGACGTGGTCGAGGCGAGCCGCAACCCGGCGATCTTCACCTCGGGCGCGGGCTCCACGAACGTCGCGGACATGCCGCCGGAGTTCCTCGAGTTCTACGGCTCGATGATCAACATGGACGACCCGAAGCACGTCCGGCTCCGCAAGATCGTCTCGCGCGGGTTCACGCCGCGCCGGCTGTCCGCCCTCACCGACGAGGTGGCGAGCACCGCACGCGCGATCGTCGACGACGTGATCGACGCCGGTGAGTGCGACGCCGTGCGCGCCATCTCCGCCCGGCTGCCCCTGAAGATCGTCTGCGACATGATGGGCGTACCCGACAGCCAGTACGACTTCGTCTACGACAAGTCGAACATCGTGCTCGGGGCGAGCGACCCGGAGTACGTCCCGGACGCCGAGAACATCATCGTGGCGCTGCTGCAGGCCGGCAACGAGCTGGCCGAGCTCATGCGCGACCTCGGCCGGATTCGGGAGAAGAACCCCACCGACGACCTCACGTCCGCGCTGGTCAACGCGGAGATCGACGGCGGCAGGCTCACCCCCGACGAGCTGGCGAGCTTCTTCATCCTGCTGGTCGTGGCGGGCAACGAGACCACCCGCAACGCCATCAGCTGGGGCCTGCACCTGCTCACCGAGAACCCCGATCAGCGCGACATCTGGCTCTCCGACCTGGACGGCGTCACCCCCACCGCGGTGGAGGAGATCGTCCGCTGGGCGTCACCGGTGATCTTCATGCGGCGCACCCTGGCCGTCGACGCCGTGCTCGGCGACCGGCCGATGACCGCGGGCGAGAAGGTGCTGCTGTTCTACTGGGCCGCCAACCGCGACCCGAAGCACTTCACCGAGCCCGACGTGTTCGACGTCCGGCGCTCGCCCAACCCGCACGTCGGCTTCGGCGGCCCGGGCCCGCACTTCTGCCTGGGCGCCCACCTGGCGCGGCGCGAGATGTCGGTGATGTTCCGGGAGCTGCTCACGCGCGTGCCCGATATCCACACCACGGCCGAGCCGCGCCGCCTGCAGTCGATGTTCATCAACGGGATCAAGGAACTGCCGGTGGCGTTCACCCCGGGTGGCAAGCGGTGACGGGCACGCTGAACTACCCCGAGGTGCCCGTCGGCGCGATCCTGGCCGGGTCGGCACGGCGCTTCGGCGACCACACCGCGCTGCACTACTACGGCCGCGAGATCAGCACGGTCGCCCTGTACGAGCGGGCGTGTGCGTTCGCCAACGCGTTGATCAGCCACGGCATCGGACGCGGCGACGTGGTGGCCATCCACCTGCCCAACTGCCCGCAGTACGCCATCGCCTACTACGGCATCCTGCTGGCGGGGGCCACGTTCTCCCCCACCAACCCGCTGCTGCCGCCCGCCGACCTCGCGTTCCAGCTCGCCGACTGCGGTGCCGTGGCCGCGGTGAGCTGGGTGCCGGCGACGCAGGTGTTGCTCGCCGTGCAGGCACAGACGGCGATCCGGCTGGTGATCGCCACCGACCGCGAGCAGGCCACCGATCCGGCCCACCGGGTGGCGCTCGACGGCGCGGTGGACTTCGAGGCCTTCCACGCCGACGCGTCCACCGTCGACCCGGCCGTCCCGATCGACATCCACACCGACCTCGCCCACCTCGCCTACACCGGCGGCACCACCGGCCGGAGCAAGGGCGTGCAGCTCCCGCACCGCCACGTGGTGGTCAACGCGCTGCAGTACGCCTGCTGGGGCAGCGGTTCCGTGCCCGTGCTCGACGCCGAGGGCGGCGTCGTGCTGGACCAGACCGGCCCGGAGGACGAGTTCCCGACGCGCCTGGGCACCGGCGTGGCCATCAACCTCACCCCCTGGTTCCACGCGATGGGCACGATCGGCGCGCTCAACGTGCCCCTGTTGACCGGGTCCACCACCGTCCTGCACGAGCGCTTCGATCCGGGTGCCTACCTGGCCGACGCCGAGAGGTTCCACGTCACGAGCATGGGCGGGGCCCCGCCGCTGTTCGGTGCGCTGCTGCAGCACCCGGAGTTCGCCACGCGCGACCTGTCCGGCGTCCGCAGCATCTCCTCCGGAGCGGCCCCGCTCCCCGTCGAGATGATCAAGGCGATGCAGCGGCGGTTCGGCGAGGACGTCGTCATCGCCGAGGGCTACGGCCTCACCGAGGTGACGATGGGCGCCACCATCGGCCCGGGCGGCCGCTCTGCGGTGCGCAAGGTCGGTACCGTCGGCATCCCGGTCTACGACACCGAGGTCCGGATCATGGACGGTGACGAGGAGGCGGCCACCGGCGAGGCGGGCGAGGTCTGCATCCGGGGCCCGCAGGTCATGGTCGGCTACAAGGACCGGCCGGAGGAGACCGCGGAGGCGCTCGTCGACGGCTGGCTGCACACCGGCGACATCGGCACGCTCGACGCCGACGGCTACCTCTCCATCGTCGACCGCAAGAAGGACATGCTGATCTACAAGGGCTACAACGTGTACCCCCGCGAGCTGGAGGAGCTGCTCCACGGCCAGGCCGGGGTGCGCGGGGCGGCCGTGGTGGGGCGGCCCGACGTCATGGTCGGCGAGCTGCCGGTGGCGTTCGTGGTGGCGCCGGGTCTGTCCGAGGACGACGGGCAGGCGCTGCTCGCCGCCGTCAACGAGCTGGTCACGCCGTACAAGCGGCTCCGCGAGCTCTACCTGGTGGACGAGATCCCGGTGTCGGCGGCGGGCAAGGTGCTCAAGCGGGAGCTGCGCGAGCGGCTGGTCGACAAGCAGCCGGCCACGGACGGGTGATCCACTGAGCGCCGGCTAACGCCGTGCGGCCGGGCACCGATATCCCGGTCGTACGGCCACCCGGCATGCGCACCGGAACCGGACAAGCCCCGTTCCCCTCACGAAGCCCGGTGCCCCCATGTCTGCGCACGCCGTCATGTCCTCCGCCCACCGCAGCCGTGCACGCACGGTGAACAGCGGCCTCTCCCGCACGGTGAACGCCGTGGCCACGCTGGGCAGCCTCGTCACGCTCTCGGCGCTGCTGGTCCTGGCCGGGGCCGTCGGCGGACTCGTCGACGGCGCTCCCACCGGGCACGAGACCGTCACCGTCACGTTCGACAGCGCCGGCCACTGAGAGCAGGGCTCAGGCCGCCTCGGCCTGGGCCAACGGGGTCTTGAGCACGTGGTCCACCAGCCTCATCACGAGCTGGCCACCACCGAGCCGGTACCCGAACTCCTCCCAGGTGAGGAGCTCGCGCGAGAGCAGCTCCCCGACGGGGCCGGGATAGAGGCGGGTCACCCGGAAGGCGGCTGCTCGCAGCCGCATCTTCTCGTGGTGATCCATGGGTACTGGGGTCATGTCGACTCACCTCCGCAGTGTGGAGCGGTCCGGTGCACCCTCAGCGCTGAGACGCCACCCGTGGGGTGTCCATCGTGAACCACCGACGTGGCACCCAGATGAATCGTACCCGAAGAGTGACCGACATCTCACCCTCTGCGAACAACGCGTGTCCGCGCTGTAACCGACGGCGAACAGAGGGGACCAGGCCGGAGGCCGTCGACACCACTCGGGCGACGGCCTCGCAGCCCGTCGTGCTCCTCGCAGCCCGCCGGCGCGCTGCGAGGTGACACCGCGCGCTGCGAGGTCGAGAAAACCTGCAGTACCGGGGTGGGTTCGCGCCGACTACCGTGCCCACCATGATCACCCGCACCCGGGACGTGCTCTGGTCCGACGTCGAGGACGTCTACGCCGCGATCCTCGCCCACCCGTTCATCGGCGGGCTGACCGACGGCTCGCTGCCGCGGGAGGCGTTCCGGCACTACATCGTCCAGGACGCCCACTACCTGCGCGGCTACGCGCGGGCCCTGACCGTGTGTGCGGCCAAGGCCACCGACCCCGCCGACACCGTCATGTTCGCCGAGCACGCTGCGGGGGCTCTGGCCGCCGAGCAGGACCTGCACGCGTCGCTGATGACGGATCTGGGCTCCACCCCCGAGGACGCGGCGCGGGAACCGGTGGCCCCCACCACCCGCGCCTACGTCAGCTACATGCTGGCCACGGCGTACGGCGGGTCGTTCGCCGAGGCCGTGGGCGCGGTGCTGCCCTGCTACTGGATCTACGCCCGCGTCGGTGAGGAGCTGGTGGCGCGCAGCTCCCCCGACCCCCTCTACGCCCGCTGGATCGCGATGTACGGCGGCGCGGAGTTCCGGGCCGTCGTCGACGCGGTGCTGGATGTGACCGACAAGCTGGGAACCACGCTCTCCGACGCCGAGCTGGACCGGATGCGCGAGCACCACCGCACCACCTCACGCTACGAGTGGATGTTCTGGGACGCGGGCTACCGGCGGGAGACCTGGCCCGTCTGACGCCGGGGCAGCAGGAGCGGGGTAGCCAGGAGCAGGACACCCGCCACCGCGACGGCGGTCCGGGCGCTCGTGACGGCGGCCAGCAGACCGCCCAGCCCGGTCAGGGTGGCGATGGACGCCCGCCCGGTCACCGACCACGCGGACAGCACCCGGGACACCCGGTCCGGGCCCGTCCGCTCGAGCCGGTAGGTGGCGTACACCGGGTTGAACACGCCGATGCAGGTGATCAGCCCGAGCTGGACCGCCATCACCAGCACCAGCCCGCCGACGCCGGGGCCGACGAAGGCCAGCCCGATCGGCCAGCACGCACGCAGGGTCCCGGACGCGGCCATGACGCGGCCGGAGCCGAACCGCGCGACGAGCGGGGCCGAGAGCCGCGCGCCGACGAGACCGCCCACGCAGGGGACGGCGAACGCCAGCCCGTACTGCCACGGGGCGAACCCGAGGTCACCGAGCATGAGGACGGCCACCAGCGGCGCCGGTGCCATGATCAGGCCGTTGACCAGCACCGTGTTGAGGAACAGCGGGCGCAGCGTGGGATGGGTGAGGATGTGGCGCCAGCCCTCGAGCAGGCCGCCCGACGCCGGGCCGCGGCGGGCCGGACGCGGCTCGCCCCCGCCGATCGCCCGGATGCCCACCGCCGAGAGCAGGTAGCTGGCGGCGTCCACGGCCATCGACGTCACGGGGCCGAACAGCCCGATCGCCACCCCACCGAGCGGAGGCCCGAGCAGGACCGCGGTCCAGGTCGTGGACTCGAAGCGCCCGTTCGCGACGAGCAGATCGTCGCCCGCGACGAGGCCCTTCAGGTAGGCGCCGCTCGCCGCCGTGAAGGCGAGATCGGCCGTCCCGACCACCACCGACACCACCACGAGCTGCGCGAGGCCCAGCCCGCCGAGCGCGAACGCGACGGGCACGCTCAGCACCGCGGCGAACCGGACCAGGTCCACGGCCACCATCACCGGTCGCTTGCGGCGGAACTCCACCCACGGACCGAGCGGCACCGCCACCAGCGCACCCACGGCCGGCCCCGCCGCGGCCAGCACCGAGACCTCGACCGGTGCGGCGTGCAGCACGAGGACCGCGACGACGGTGAACGCGTCGAACGCGAAGAACGTGCCGAAGGTGCTCACCGAGTACGCCGTCCAGAGCCACCCGAACCGCCGCCCCAGCCGCCTGCGTGCCACCGCGGCAGTACAGCGGGTGGCGGGTCCGCGGGTCCAACAACCGCGGTCCCGGCGAGCCACAACCGCCCGTTGTACTAGCGTCCCGCGCCGTGGACCTCGACGGTGTGCGCACGGTCGTGGCCGTCGCCGACGCGGGCCGGTTCCAGGAGGCCGCCCACGACCTGGGCGTCACCCAGCAGGCCGTCTCCAAGCGGGTCGCGGCCCTGGAGCGCGAGCTCGGGGTGCGCCTGTTCACCCGCACCGCGCGGGGCGCCGTGCCCACCGCCGACGGGCACGCGTTCCTGCCCCACGCCCGCGACCTCCTGCGGGCCGAGGAGCGGGCCGCGGCGTCCGTCCGGCCCGGCGGCCGTGCCCTGCGCGTCGACGTGATCAACCCGCGGATCGCCCCCGCACAGGTCCTCGGCGACTTCCACCGGGCCCATCCCGGGATCGCGCTCGACGTCGTGACCCTCTTCGACGCCCGCGCCGCCGTGGACGCCGTCCGGTCCGGCTCCGTCGACGCGTCCTTCCGCGCCGTCGCCCACCCGCTCCCCGACGGCGTCGCCGCCGTCCGGGTCCTGGACGAACCCATCGAGGTCCTCACGGGACCGGCCCACGCCCTGGCCGCCACCGCCGCGATCACCCCCGCGGAGCTGGCCGCACACCCGATCTGGATGCCCGCCGCCGTTCCCGGCACCGAGTGGGGCGCGTTCTACGACGAGCTCGCCGCGGCGTTCGGGCTGACGCTCGACGTGAACGGCCCCAACTTCGGCACCGACGCGCTGCTCGACGTGGTCGCCGGTTCCCCGACGCTGGCCACGCTGGTCGGGGAACGGACCCGGCTCGTCTGGCCGGCCGGTCACGACCTGCGCCGCGTCGCCGTGCGGGATCCGACGCCGGTCTACCCGCACTCGCTGGTGTGGCGCAGCGACAACCCGCACGCGGCCCTCACGGTCCTGCGCGGTTACCTCGCGTCCCTCCCACCCGGCCCGGAGGCCGGGACCTGGGGCCCGGCCTGGCCTATCGCTGGTCGAGGCGGTCCGGGATCAGGACGTGCAGCACGAAGCTGACGACGGCCACCACGATCGCCCCGACGAACGCCGCGCCGAACCCGCCTACGCTGAACGGCAGCCCGAGGCTGCTGGAGAGGTAGCCGACGAGCATGAACAGCAACGCGTTGACGACGAGCCCGATCAGGCCCAGCGTCAGCAGGTAGAACGCGCAGCCGAGCGTCTTGATGATCGGCTTGATCGTGGCGTTGACCAGACCGAAGATCAGCGCGACCACGACGAGCGTGCCGACCCGGCTGGCCGTGGTACCGGCCGAGTTGTCGATGCCGGGGACGATCAGCGTGGCCACCCACAGGCTGACCGCGATCACCACCACCCGGATGAGGAACGCGAGAGCGTTGGACATCAGTCCACCACCGCCTGGTTGACCAGCGTCCGCAGCTGCGGACGAATCGGATAGGTGCTCGAGGGGAGGAGCTGGGTGAAGAACATCGCGGTGATCTCCTCGACGGGGTCCACCCAGAACGCGGTGCTGGCCAGGCCGCCCCACGCGTACTCCCCGAGGCTGGTGACGCCCTTGCCCGCGGCCGGGTCGAGCACGACGGAGAAGCCGAGCCCGAACCCGACACCCGCGTAGGACGACTCGGCGAAGATCGGCCGGCCGACCGTGTCGAGGTCGTGGCCGCCGGGCAGGTGGTTGGTGGCCATGTAGGCGACGGTGCGCGGCGATAGCAGCCGCACGCCGTCCAGCTCGCCGCCGCGGGCGAGCATCTGCGTGAAGCGGTGGTAGTCGGCGGCGGTGGAGACGAGCCCGCCACCGCCGGAGAGGTAGGTGGGCTCGTGCGTGGCGGCGGCGCCCATCGTGTCGTAGCGGCGCAGGCCGCCCGCGGGGTTGCGGACATAGAGCGCCGCGAGCCGGTCGAGATCGGCCCCGCCGACGGAGAACGCCGTGTCGGTCATGTCCAGCGGGCCGAGGATCTCCTCGGCGAGGAACGCGTCGAGCTTCTTCCCCGACGCCACCTCGACCACCCGGCCGAGCACGTCGGTGGCCACCGAGTAGTTCCACTCCGTGCCGGGATCGAACACCAGCGGGAACTGCGCGAACGCGTCGCACGCGGTCTCGAGGTCCATGCCGCGCGGCGCGCCGAACTCGAAGCCCTTCGCCCGGTACATCTCGTCGACGGGGTGGGCGTGGTGGAAGCCGTAGGTGAGCCCGGAGGTGTGGCTCAGCAGGTGCCAGACCCGCATCGGCTCGCTCGCGGGCACCGTGCCGGGGTTGGCGGCCGACCCGGCGCGGTAGACGCGCAGGTCGGCGAACGCGGGGATGTAGCGCGAGACCGGATCGGTCAGCTCCAGCGCGCCGCGCTCGTAGAGCATCATCGCCGCCACCGAGGTGATCGGCTTGGTCATCGAGTAGATGCGCCACACGGTGTCGTCGGCGACGGCGCGATCGGCCTCCAGGTCGGCCAGGCCGTAATGGGCCAGATGGGCGACCCGGCCGCGGCGTGCGACGGCGATCGTCCAGCCGGGGAGACGTCCGTCGTCGACGTAGCGACGGAAGTGGGAATCGATGCGCCCCAGGCGATCGGCGTCGAAACCGACCTCTCCCGGCTCGGCGTCCACCTTGAGCTCAGCCACGGCCGCGACCCTACTCCCGATCACCACCCGTCATGGTCGGCGGTGATCGTCACTGGACCGGGTGAACCCCTCCGACCTGGGATAACGACCTGCAGCCGCGTCCCGACAAGCGGGGTACAGGGCCGTACCGCGGCTCACTGACAAGGACCGGTGAACGATGGCCGCACCCCGCACCCGGACGCTCCCGCGCGCCACCCCGATCAGCTGGGAGGCCGAGGCCCCCACCGAGCGGTTCCCCACGATCCCCGCCCAGCGGACCGCTTCGGAGGTCCTCCCCGCCGCCGCCCCCTACGGCAGCGGCCCGTTCGCCGCGCCCACCGCACCCGCGCCCGGGGTGGCCGGCCGGTTCGCGGTCAGCGCGATCGCCGCGGTGCTCGCCCTGATCATCGCCGTCGCCCTGCTGGGTGCGCTGCTCGAACTCACGGGCGCCGTCTTCAGCTGACCGGCACGATGGGGCCGGTGGAGCCCGAGCTGACCGCCGTCGTCGTCCCCGTCGCCGAGGCGGAGCCCCTCGTCCGCGATCTGCGTCTCGAGCTCGACGCGAGTGCGGCGCGCGGCGTCCCGGCCCACGTCACGGTGCTGTTCCCGTTCCTGCCGCTTGCCGAGATCGACCTGCCCGCGCTGCGGGAGGTCGTCGCCGCCACGCCGTCGTTCACGGCCACGTTCTGCCGCGTCGACTGGTTCGGTGACGACGTCGTGTGGCTGGCCCCCGAGCCCGCCGACCCGTTCGTGCGGCTCACCCTCGCCGTCCAGGAGCGGTTCGGGGCCGTCCCCTACGGCGGTGAGCACGGCCGCGAACCCGTTCCGCACCTGACCGTCGGTCATGACGCCCCACTGCCCCGGCTGCGTGCCGTCGCCGCCCACCTCGAGACCGGCCTGCCGTTCACGGCCGAGATCCGGGCGGCCCAACTGCTGGCCGGCTCCCGCCTCCCGGACTCGTGGCGCACGGTCGCGCGGCTCCCCCTGGGATGATCGGTCCATGAGCTCACCCCTTCCCGGCGACGACGAGGTGCTGCGCGCCCTCGTCCGCCGACGCGACACCGGGAACCGGGACGACGGCCACCACATCGCCCTCGTCGTCGCCGGTGGCGGCATGCGCGGCGCCTACGCCGGCGGGATGGCGCACGCGCTCGACGACGCGGGTCTCGCGGGCGGCTTCGACGCGGTCTACGGCAGCTCGGCCGGCGCCTACATCGGCGGCGCCCTGCTGCTCGGCGACGGCCGCGGCGCCGCGCACATCTTCTTCGAGGACATGGCCTGCCGGGAGTTCGCCGACCTGCGCCGCCTGCGCACCCGGAAGCCGGTGGTGTCGCTCGACCACCTGCTCGACGACATCATGGTCCACTCCAAGCCGATGCCCTGGGACCGCCTGCACGCCTCGCCCGTCCCGCTGCGGGTGATCGCCACCGACGTCACCGACCTCACGCCGCACGTGCTCGAACCCCGCGACCCCGACGAGTGGAAGGTGGCGTTCCGGGCCACCGCCGCGATCCCCGTGCTGGCCGGGCCGCCCGTCGAACTGCAGGGACGGCGCTGGATCGACGGGTCGGTCTCCGAGCCGCTGCCGGTGCTGCGCGCCCTGCGCGACGGCGCCACGCACGTGCTCGCGCTGCTCAACCGCTCCGGGCACCGGCCCGATCCGGGCGCCGGCCCCGCCAGGTGGGCCCGCGCCCTGGACCGGCTCGCCCCCGGCCTGGGCTCGATCGCGCAGGAGGGCCACCGCATCGGCCCGGTGCTGGCCGTCATCGACGACGCCGCGCACCCGTCCCGCGACGGCCGGCACCTGCTGGCGCTCCGCCCCGGCGAGGACGCGGGCGTCACGGGCCTGACCATCGACGTCTCGCGCGTCTACCGGGCCTCGCGCATCGGGTACGCCACCGTGGAGGCCGCGCTGGAGCGGGTCAGCACCGGGCGGGTCACCGGCTGACAACCGCGGTTGACCGCCTTGCGGGCAGGCCTTCTGGTCGTTCGGCGGGCTGTTCCTCGTCGGCTCCCCGGGCAGCGACGACCCGGCGGGCGAGGACTTCCGCCGTGACCTGACCCGCACGGGCCAGCCGCCCGCGGACCGGGCGCGCCGAGCCTTGCGGGCCAGCACGGCCTCGAGCCCGGGCACGAGGACCTCCGCGCCGGAGAGGTCCACGAGGAGCCGACGCGCACCGGCGTCCGGCAACGCCCGCAGGACGTGTTACTCGGTAGCCTAGGCACATGGAGCAGGACCTTCAGATGACGCGGGCGATCCGGGACGCCGTGATCGGCGCCCAGAACCACCGGCTCCTGGCCGCGCGGCAGGCGTTCAGGATGGGCGCCACCGACATGATCGCGCTGTCGCAGCTGTTCGTGCAGGGCACGTGCCGCCCCGGCGGTTTCGCCACCCGCCTGCAGATCACCAGCCCGTCGGTCACCGAGCTCGTCGACCGGTTCCAGCGGGCGGGCCTCGTCGACCGCACTACGGTGGGCGCTTGACCGACATCGTCTCCACGCTGCGCGTCGCCGGCTGCGTCTTCGCCGAGGACGAGGCGCGGTTGCTCGTCGAGGCGGCGTCCGGTCCGGGCGAGCTCGACGGGATGGTCGCGCGCCGCGTCGCCGGCCTGCCCCTGGAGCACATCCTGGGCTGGGCGGAGTTCTGCGGCCTGCGGATCGCGGTGGACCCCGGGGTGTTCGTGCCCCGGCGACGCACGGAGTTCCTCGTGCACGAGGCGGTCGCCGTGGGCGGGGCGGTCGTCGTCGACCTGTGCTGCGGCTCGGCGGCCGTCGGCGCCGCGCTCGCGGCCGCGCTGGGCCCGATCGAGCTGCACGCGGCCGACATCGACCCCGTCGCCGTGCGGTGCGCCCGGCGCAACGTCCCCGTCGTCCACGAGGGCGACCTGTACGCGGCCCTGCCCGCCGACCTGCGGGGACGGGTCGACATCCTCGCCGTCAACGCCCCGTACGTGCCCACCGACGCGATCGCGATGATGCCGCCCGAGGCCCGCGACCACGAGGCGCGCGTGGCGCTCGACGGCGGGCGCGACGGCCTCGACGTGCAACGGCGGGTGGTCGACGGCGCGTCCGCGTGGCTGGCCCCGGGCGGACACCTGCTGATCGAGACGAGCCGCGGCCAGGCCGCCGCCACGGCCGCCGCGTTCACCGCCGCCGGCCTCACCCCACGTGTGGCGATGTCCGACGATCTGGACGCCACGGTCGTCATAGGGTACGCGGGTGGCTGAACAGGTCGTGGAGATCTACACCGACGGCGCGTGCAGCCCCAACCCCGGGCCGGGCGGGTGGGGTGCGGTGCTGCGCTACGGCACCGTCGAGAAGGAGCTGTGCGGCGGCGACGCCGGTGAGACCACCAACAACCGCATGGAACTGACCGCCCCGATCCGCGCACTCACCGTCCTGAAGCGACCCGTCACGGTGGCGATCTACACCGACTCCGCCTACGTCCGCAACGGCATCACGAGCTGGGTGCCGAAGTGGAAGACCAACGGCTGGATGACCTCGGACCGCAAGCCGGTGAAGAACGCCGACCTGTGGCGCGAGCTCGACGAGGCCGTGGCCCGGCACACCGTCGAGTGGCACTGGGTGAAGGGCCACGCCGGACATCCGGAGAACGAGCGCGCCGACCGGCTCGCCGTGCGGGGCATGGAGGAGGCGGTCGCCGCGGTCCGTGCCTGACCCGATCTTCCGCACCCCCGGCTCGTCACGGTCCACGACGCGCTCGATCCCGACCGTCGCGACCGGGACGCCCACGTCGCGATGGTGGACCGGTTCGGGGCACGGTCGGTGGTGGGTCTCGGCTGCGGTAGCGACCGGCCGTCACGACGACCCCGGGTCCGACCACCCGGGCGTGGCGACGTCGTCGTGATCTCCTCGCGGCGCCGATGACGTCCGACCCCGGCGAGGTCCACTCCTGCACGCTGATCGTTGGGAGTCCGACGACGAGCTCCCGCGCCTCGGGGTCGGCCCGCGCGATGGAGCCCGACAACCACACAGGCGGCCTCTGTCCAGATTTTCGCTGGTCAGAGGCCGCTTGTGCTGGGTCGAGGGGTAGCGGGCAAGGTACTCGGTGCCGCCTGGCCGGCCACCCCTCGGGCCGGTAGCCCTCGGGCGCGCCGTGAGGAGATCACCGCCCCCGCCGCACTCCCCCGATCTCCGAGCGGTGCCGGGCGCGCGGGGGGAGCCCGAGTTCTACCGGTTCTTGGGGGTAGTGCGCGTCGCGTGCTGGTCAATCCCGTCGCCCCGTGAAACCTGCTCGCTCGTGTCGTCGCCGGGAGGCCGAGGCGACCTACCCCGCTCACGAATCCGGTCCTCGAACAAGGTCATCGGGCGGGATCCGAGGTTCTGTCGTCGTTCGTCCTCCCCGATTCGCCCAGGCAAGTGCAGGGTCCGACGGGCAGGCTGCGCGAATGAGGTCCCGAACGGATGGCATGTGGTGGGGAACAGCGATCGAGGCGCCCGACCCCCGTGGGTTGGCGAAGTTCTACGTCGAGCTCCTCGGTTGGCACCTCGGGCATGAAGAGCCGGGCACGGCCGTCGTCGCTGCTTCTCCGACAGGACCGTTCTTCGTGTTCCAGCAGGCGGAGGGCTACCGGCCGCCGGTGTGGCCGCCGGTCGAGGGAGAACAGCGGCCGCTGATGCACTTCGACTTCCAGGTAGGTGACCTGGACTCAGCGGTCACCGAGGCGGTCGCCTTGGGCGCCGCGGTGGCTGAGTTCCAGCCGCAGGAGAACGTCCGGGTTCTCTTCGATCCGGCCGGCCACCCCTTCTGCTTGTGCTTCGACGAGGGACGATGAGTGGTGTGCGCGGCGGGCCGCTCTCGGAGAGCCACTACGGCCGGCTCTGGGCTCTGGCGCGGGCAGCGATCCTCACGTCGGCGGAGGCGGCGTCACTACTGGCTCGGCGTCCGTACGACCTCCGGCACGCCGTGGTCTCCACCTGGCTCAACAGCGGCGTGCCTGCCCCACAGGTGGCCGCGTGGGCCGGGACGCCGGTCCGAGGCCCTGCATGCCAGGTCGTGAAGATCAGTCCGTGAACGGTCCACGGATGCCCGTAGACAGCGGGCGGAGCCGGACACAGCCGGACAACCACAAAAGCGGCCTCTGTCCAGGTTTTCGCTGGTCAGAGGCCGCTTGTGCGGGGTGTGGCAGGTGAAGGATTCGAACCTTCGTAGGCTAAGCCGACGGATTTACAGTCCGCTCCCTTTGGCCACTCGGGCAACCTGCCGTGGTGCGCCGTGGCGCGTGGACGAGGATACGACAGCAGCGAACCGGGTTTCACAGGGGCCCGGTCGATCAGGAGGCACGCATGGCAGACCCGTCGTTCGACGTCGTCAGCAAGGTCGACCGGCAGGAGGTCGACAACGCCCTCAACCAGGCGGCGAAGGAGCTCTCCCAGCGCTTCGACTTCCGGGGCACGGGCACGTCGATCGCCTGGTCGGGCGAGGAGGCCCTGACGATCGAGTCCGAGACCGAGGAGCGGGCGAAGGCCGCCGTCGACGTCTTCAAGGAGAAGCTCGTCAAGCGCAACATCTCCATGAAGGCCTTCGAGGCCGGCGAGCCCGCCATCTCGGGCAAGGTCTACAAGGTCAGCGGCAAGATCATCCAGGGCATCGAGTCGGACAAGGCCAAGGAGATCAGCAAGGCCATCCGCGACGAGAAGCTCAAGGGCGTCCAGGCGCAGATCCAGGGCGACCAGCTGCGGGTCTCCGGCAAGAAGAAGGACGACCTGCAGGCCGTGATCGCGCTGCTGAAGGGCAAGGACTTCGGCATCGCCCTGCAGTTCACCAACTACCGGTGAGCTGAGCGCCGGAGCGACTCAGCCGGTCGGTCCGGCTCGACGGCCGGTCACGCGTCCAGGACGTGGAGGCGGCCGTCCCACCCGACGGACACGAGTTCCGCGAGGCGGGCGGTCGGAACACAGCACCCGGGCTGCGACCGACACGGACACCCAACAGGCGTCAGGAGCCGTTCTCGGGGTGGCGTGGCAACGCCTCGGGGGTGAAGAGATCCCCGTCGGGCTCCGGCTCGCGGGGCGCGGGGACGTGTGGCTCCACGGACGGGGGCGGAGGAGCCGCACTCCGCCTCCGGTCCACCACCAGCAGCGCCACGCCCGCCGCGACGCACAGCACCGCGACCACCAGCCACACCACACCCATCGGACCCCCCGGCCTCGCTCACCCACAGTGATGAATTCACGCTACGCCTCACACGTCCGTGTGCAGGGTCAGGCGCTGACCGGCGCCTCCCTGCGCCGGCAGGCCTGCGCGTAGGCCACGGGCGTCAGGCCGATGGCGGCGGTGAAGTCGCGGATGAAGTGCGACTGGTCGAAGTAGCCCAGCTCGGCCGCCACATCGGCCCACGGTCGGTCCTGCTCCTGCGCCAGCACCGCGGCCGCCTCGTGCAGCCGGTAGCGGCGCAGCACCCACTTCGGGCTGACGCCGACGTAGCGGGCGAACAGCCGTTGCAGGGTGCGCGGGGGGATGGCGAAGCGGTCGGAGACGTCCTCGACGCGGGTGATGTCGCGGTCGTGCAGCAGCGCCGCCACGATCCGCCCGACGAGCTCCACCTGGGGGTCCTCGGCGGGCCAGCGGGCCCGTAGGAACGACTCCACGAGCTCGATCATCCGCTCGACCCGTGCGGCCGCGGTCATCTCCGTGGCCAGCCCCGACGCCGACGGGCCCCACAGCTGCTCGGCCGGCAGCACGGCCCCCGTGATGTCGGCGAGGGGGCGGCCGAGGAAGGGCAGGAACCCCCCGGGCCGGAACTTGACGCCGAACACCCGCCCCGCCCCGCGGTAGACGTAGGTGAACCGGTCCCGCCCGACGCCCGAGACGGCGAGCCGCCCGCCGTCGAGCACGAGGTTGACGCACGGGTGCGGCAGCAGCGTGACCGACGCCTCGCGCCCGGCGGGCAGCTCCCACGACACCAGCCAGTGGCGCTCGACGAGCGAGGCCAGGTCGCGCGCCGGAGGGAACCGGTCGAGCGTGAAGTCGACGTCGCGCACGCCGAGCACGCCGTACTCGCTGGTGGTGGAGCGGCGGTCGTCAGGACTCACGACGCCAGCATGCCCGGCCCGTCCGACAGTTTCCGCTCACGGACGGCGCCGCCCCATCTCCTCCAGACGCCGGATGCGGTCCTCGATCGGCGGGTGGGTGGAGAACAGCCGCGCCGCGTTCTCACCGGCGCGGAACGGGCTCGCGATCATCAGGTGCGACTGCGACACCAGCTGCGGCTCGGGCGGCAGCGGCGCCAGCTGCGTGCCGACCTGCAGCTTCCGCAACGCCGACGCCAGCGCGAGCGGGTCGCCGGTGAGCTGGGCGCCGCTCGCGTCGGCCTGGTACTCCCGCGACCGGCTGACGGCCATCTGCACGACCCCGGCCGCGACGGGCCCGAGCAGCGCGACGAGCAGCACGCCGAGCGGGTTCTGGCGCTCACCGTCGCCCCCACCGAACAGCCCGGCGAGCATCGCCATGTTCGCCAGGTAGCCGACCACCGCCGCGAGCGCGCCCGCCACCGAGGAGATCAGGATGTCGCGGTTGTACACGTGGGAGAGCTCGTGGCCCAGCACGGCGCGCAGCTCGCGCTCGTCGAGCAGGTCGAGCAGGCCGGTGGTGGCGCAGACCGCGGCGTGGCGCGGGCTGCGACCGGTGGCGAACGCGTTGGGGGCCGAGGTGGGGCTGATGTACAGGCGCGGCATGGGCCGGCGCGCGATGCGGGAGAGCTCGCGGACGATCCGGTAGAGCGCCGGCGCCTCGGGCTCGGACACGGGACGGGCGTGCATGGCGCGCAGGGCGAGCTTGTCGGAGTTGAAGTACGCCCACCCGTTGACGCCCAGCGCCACCACCAGCGCGACCAGCAGGCCGGTGCGGCCGAACAGCGAGCCGGTGAACAGCACGAGCGCGCTCATGCCGCCCAGCAGCAGCGCCGTCTTCAGCCCGTTCACACTGGTGGAACGAGCCACAACCGGGTGATGTTCCGGGTCACCAGCCCCGGAGGTCCACCGGCCAGGTGTCGAGGATCTCCTCGCCGCGCACGAGGTACATGCGTTCGTGCAGCGCGACGGTCGGGTCGACGTGGGCCGGCAGCACCCGGATCCGGTCCCCCACCGCGACGGGCTGCTCGGCGGCGAAGGTGGTGTGCTCGTCGGAGCAGAACCACACCTGCGCCCCCGGGATCGTCGGGTTGCCGTGGTCCATCCCCAGCGACTTGAGGCCGACGTCGGCCACCGCGTAACCGGGCATCTCCCCCGCCGGCGCGGTCACGGAGATCACCGACGCCAGCACCGTCAACGCCTGGCGGAACGGCACCCCGGCCGCCGAGTAGGCGGTGTCCATGAGCGCGTAGGAGCCGGCCTGGATCTCGTCCACCCAGGTGTTCACGGCGTAGGTGCCCGTGCCGCCGCCCGAGACGAGCTCGCCGCCCACGTCGGCGTGCGCGGCCAGCAGCTTCGCCATGCACTCCTCGGTGAGCTCGGCGCGCTCGGCCGCCTCGCCGTACATCATGAGGTGCCCCTCGTAGCCCATGACGCCGCGCACGGTCAGCCCCGCGGCCCGGGCGCGATCGGCCAGCCATCCGGCGCGGTCGGGCGCGATCCCGCAGCGCGGCAGGCCGACGTTGACGTCGACGAGCACCTCCCGCACCCCGCCCGCGACGGCCGCGTCGAGCGTCTCCCGGGAGTCGATCGCGAGCGTGACGCGGGCGTCGAGCGCGCCGAGGCGCCGCGCGTCGAGCACCTCGTTGGCGAGCAGCAGGTCCTGGCCGAGACCCGCCGCCGCCATGCCCTCGACCTCGCGGATCGTGGCGCACGTGAACCCGGCGTGCCCGAAGCCGGACTGCCAGCGGGCGAGCGCGGTGGCCTTGTGCGCCTTGACGTGCGGCCGCAGCCGCGAGCCGGGCAGCACCGCGGCCATGTCGGCGAGGTTCGCCTCCACCGCGTCGACGTCGACGAGCAGGGCCGGCGTGGTCAGATCGTGCAGAGTCACCCGAGCACCCGTTCCAGGTAGGAGTTGCCGAAGCGCCGCTGCGGGTCGAGCCGGTCGCGCAGGGCCACGAACGTGTCGAATCCCGGGTAGCTGCGCCGCAGGTCCGCCGCCGTGCGGGTGTGCATCTTGCCCCAGTGGGGACGCCCGCCCAGCGCCGTCATCACGGCCTCGACGGCGCCGAAGTAGGCCTCGTGCGGCTGCCCCCGGTAGACGTGGACGGCGATGTAGGCGCTCTCCCGGCCCGACGCGGTGGAGAGCGGGATGTCGTCGGACGCCGCGACCCGGACCTCGACGGGGAACGTCACGGCCTGCCCGTGCCGGTCGACGGCACCCCGCATGCCGTCGAACGCCTCGCGCAGCGCCGCCCGGGGCACGGCGTACTCCATCTCCAGGAACCGCACGCGGCGCGGGCTGGTGAACACGCGGTAGGAGCGGTCGACGTACTCGGCGTCGGCGAACCGGTCCGCGGCCCGCCGGTTCAGCACGGGCACCGTCCGGGGCATCCGCGCACCCAGCCGGCAGACCAGCTCGAACGCGCCGTTGCCCAGCAGGTCGTCGCCCACCCACTCGGCGACGCGGCCGCGCACGGGGCCGTCGGCGGCGGTGCGGTTGTTGCGCTTGGTGGCGGCGATGTCGGTGTGCGGGAACCAGTAGAACTCGAAGTGGTCGTTGCCGGCGGCCAGCGCGTCGAGATCGTCGAGCACGCGGTCCAGCGGCATCGCGGTCTCGACGGCGTGCAGCCGGAACGCCGGGACGGCCTGCAGGGTCACGGTGACGAGGACACCGAGGGCCCCCAGGCCGACCCGCGCCGCGTGGAGGACCTCGGGGTTCTCCGCGGCCGAGCACGTCAGGACCGAACCGTCGGCGGTCACCAGCTCCAGCGCCCGCACCTGCGCGGCGATGCCCTGGTGGCGGGCGCCGGTGCCGTGGGTGCCGGTGGAGATCGCCCCCGCGACGGTCTGGGCGTCGATGTCGCCGAGGTTGGGCAGGGCCCAGCCGCGGTCCCACAGCAGGGCGTTGAGGGCCCGGAGCGTGAGCCCGGCGGGAACGGTGGCGAGGCCCGAGGCGTCGATGCGCACCTGCGCCGGGTCCGACGGGACGACCAGCGCGACGTCCTCGGGCACCGACACCGCGGTGAACGAGTGCCCGGAGCCGAGCGCCTTGACGCGCAGCCCGTCGCGCTCGGCGGCCTTCACCGCGTCGACGACGTCGCCCGCGTCGCGGGCCACGACCGTGCGGGCGGGGTCGGTGCGCTGGTTGCCGGCCCAGTTCTGCCAGGTCATGCCACTTCCGCCTTCTCGTTCGCGGCGGCGGACCCGATGCCCGCCGTCCCGTCGGCCAACCGCCTGCGCAGCGCCGCGACGTACCAGAGCCCGGCCAGGGCCAGCGCTCCGAGCACCACGTAGTCGGCGGAGCGGAAGTCCTCGGGCAGGGTCAGTGCGGCGATCACCGCGACCAGCCACAGCATCGCCAGCACCGCGACGGGCAGTGCGGCGGCACCGAGCCGGAACCCGCCTTCGGCGGCGGCGACGATCGACCGGCGTTTCGCCAGGTAACCGCCGAGCGTCAGCACGTAGACGAGGTAGGGCACCAGCGCCGTGGCCCCCACCAGCACGGCGAACGCGTTGCCGTCGGCGGTGCCGTAGGCCAGCAGCACCAGGCACACCACGAGCGAGGTGACCAGCGCCGGCACGGGGGTCGAGGTGCGCGGGTTGACGCGCCGCAGCGCCTTCGAGAACGGCAGCATCCCGTCGCGGGCCATGGCGAAGATCAGCCGGGAGTTCGACGCGGCGGCCACCACGACCAGCGCGAACATCGAGAACACCACGATCGCGAGGAACCCCTTCGTCAGCACCGGGCCGAGCCAGTACTCCGCGATCGCGGCCAGCGGCACGGGCGAGGCGGAGACCGAGGCCAGGTCGGGGATCGCGACGGTGAAGCCGATCAGCGCGGCCCAGCCCAGCACCCCGGACACCACGACGGACAGGATCATCGCCCGCGGCACCGTGCGCCGGGCGTCCACGGCCTCCTCGGCCATGTCGGCGGCCGCCTCGAAGCCGACGAGCGTGAAGATCCCGACGAGCGCGCCGCCGACGAGCGCGTCGGGGAAGACCGCGCCCGGTACCGTCGTCGCCAGGAAGCCCAGGCCGTGCCCGCCGTCGGGGGTGCCGCCGGAGCCCTGCACCCACAGCACGAACACCACGACGCTCAGCACGACAGTGCCGATGATCTCGGCGAACACGGCGACGTTGTTGACCCGGGCCGCGAGCTGCACGCGCACGATGTTGATCAGGTACGCGATCACGAGCGCGAGGATCGCGATGAACAGCAGCAGGCGGGTATCCCCGGCGTCGAGGCCCAGGACGGTGGCGGTGAGCGGGGCCAGCCCGAGCAGCGCGATGCCGGGCAGCCCGACCGCGCCGTACAGCACGCCCAGCGCGCCGACGAGGTAGCCGAACCGGGAGCCGACGAGCCGCGCCGACCACTGGTAGTTGGCCCCGGCCAGCGGGTAGTGGCCGGCCAGCTCGGCCAGCACGAGCACCACCAGGAACTGCCCGGTCGCCGCGACCGGCCACAGCCACACGGCCGCCGGGCCCATCGTCGTCAGGCCGTAGGAGTAGTTGAGGAAGATGCCGGTGGTGATGGAGACGATCGAGAACGCCACCGCGAAGAGCGCGAAGCGGCGCAGGACTCGGGGAAACTGGGTGGCATAGCCGAAGTTGTCGCTCACGTGCGGCCTCCCTGGCTCGGGTTGCGGATCAGGGTGCGACGTGCGACACATGTATGTCAACCGTCTTGGACGGTTGACCCAGTAGGGAGGTTTCATGGCGCGGGTGTCCGCCGAGGACCGTCGCCGGCAGCTGGTGGCGGCGGCGTTCCGCGTCATCGGCCGCGACGGGTTCGCCAGGGCCACGACCCGGGCGATCTGCATCGAGGCCGGAGCGCCGCTGGCCTCGTTCCACTACTGCTTCGCGTCCAAGCAGGAGCTGCTCGACGAGCTCACCACCCAGACCCTGGACGCGCTGACCGCCGCCCGTGCCGACGGCACGCACATCCGCCCCACCGTGGCCGAGTCGCTGCGCGTGACGCTGGGGTTCTACTGGCAGACCGTCGAGGACGACCCCGGGCGTGAGTCGGTGCTCATGGCGCTGACCCAGCACGCCCTGAACGACCCGGGACTCTCCGGCGTCGCGGAACAGCAGTACGCGGCCTACCACCGCACCGCCCGGGAGACGCTCGAGGAGATCGCCGAGGGGTGCGGTGTGACGTGGACGCTGCCGGTGGAGCAGCTCGCGCGCATGTTCATCGTCGTGACCGACGGCGTGACGCTCGCGTGGCTGGTGGACCGGGACAGCGACGCCGCCGTCGCCGCGTTGGACGCGTTCGCCGGCCAGCTGGCGGCGTTCGCCGGGCCGAGACCGTGAACGAGTACCTGCTCGACAACGCCCGGACCGAGGCCGGCGCGCGGTTCGGCGCCTTCGCGGAGCTGTTCGATCCGGTCACCTTCCGGCACCTGGACCGTCTCGGCCTCGGTGCGGGGAGCCGGGTGTGGGAGGTCGGCGCGGGCGGCCCGAGCGTGCCGGCGTGGTTGGCCGGGCGCGTCGGCCCGTCCGGGCACGTGCTGGCCACCGACATCGACACCCGGTGGCTGCGCGGGCTCGCCGGGTGCGAGGTCCGCACCCACGACGTCGCGGCCGACCCGGCGCCGGACGGCCCCTTCGACGTCGTGCATGCCCGGCTGGTGCTGGTGCACCTGCCCGAACGCGACCACGTGCTCGCGTCGCTGGTGGCAGCGCTGCGACCCGGTGGATGGCTGCTGCTCGAGGAGGCCGACCCGGCCCTGCAGCCGCTGGTCTGCCCCGACGAGGCCGGGCCCGAGCAGGCGCTCGCCAACCGGCTCAAGACCGGCTTCCGCACGCTGATGGCCGGACGCGGGGTGGACCTCGCCTACGGCCGCACCCTGCCCCGGCGGCTCCGTGAGGCGGGGCTGGTGGAGGTCGCGGCCGACGCGTTCTTCCCGATCACCGGACCCGCCTGCGCCGTGCTGGAACGGGCCACCGTCCTGCAGATCCGCGACCGGCTGCTCGACGCCGGACTGGCCACGGCCGACGAGATCGGGGCGCACCTGGCCGCCGTCGACGCCGGCCGCCTCGACCTGGCCACGTCACCGCTGGTCTCGGCGTGGGGCCGACGTCCGGCGTGACCGGTGCGACACGACGCGGAGGCCCCGTCCCGGGCAGGATGCCCCCATGGCCACAGACGTCCGCACTGAGATCGAGGACCGGGTAGCGGTCCTCACCCTGTCCAACCCGTCGCGGCGCAACGCGATGGACCTGGAGCTGTCGGAGAAGCTCGTGGCCGCCGTGGCCGCCGCCGTCGCCGACGACGGCGTGGGCGCGATCGTCGTCACCGGGGAGGACCCGGCGTTCTGCGCGGGTGGCGACCTCTCCGAGCTCGCGACCGCCGACCCGGCCACGCTGCGCCGCGTCTACTCCGGATTCCTCGCGATCGCCGACTGCCCGCTGCCCACCATCGCCGCCGTCAACGGCGCCGCCGTGGGCGCCGGGCTGAACCTCGCGCTGGCCGCCGACCTGCGCCTGGCCGGCCCGCGGGCGAAGTTCGACACCCGGTTCCTGCAGCTCGGGCTGCACCCCGGCGGCGGCTACACCTGGATGATCAACCGCGTGCTGGGCCCGCAGGGCGCCGCGGCGATGAGCCTGTTCGGGGAGGCCGTCGACGCCGCGGAGGCGGAGCGGATCGGGCTCGTGCACCGGGTGGCCGACGACGTCGTGGCGGCCGCGCTGGAGCTGGCGGGCCGCGCCGCCGCCGCGAACCGCGAGCTCGCCGTCGCCACCAAGGCGACGCTGCAGCTGACCGCGGGGATGACGTCGCGCGCCGAGGCCGTCACCGTCGAGGTGCGGGCGCAGGCAGAGTCGGTGCGCTCCGACGACTTCAAGCAGCGGCTCGCCGCGCTCCAGCAGCGGATCAGCAGCAGCCGCTGACGTTCCTCCCACCGGAATCCGGTGCTGTGAGATCTGCCAGGGTCAGGCGACGATCGCTCCCACCGGGAGTTAACCTCGCCGGAGAGCGCTCTGCAGCCCGTCACCGCACCGGAAGTGGGACCGACCTCGACATGACCACCACCGACACCGCCGTCGACCAGCCCGAGGTCGTGCAGAAGGACCGCGTCGTCATCCGTTTCGCGGGTGACTCGGGTGACGGCATGCAGCTCACGGGTGACCGGTTCACCTCCGAGACCGCCGCGTTCGGCAACGACCTCTCCACGCTGCCCAACTTCCCCGCGGAGATCCGGGCGCCTGCCGGCACCCTGCCGGGCGTCTCGTCGTTCCAGCTGCACTTCGCGAACTACGACATCCTGACGCCCGGTGACCGCCCCGACGTGCTGGTGGCGATGAACCCGGCCGCGCTGAAGGCCAACATCGCCGACCTGCCCGCGGGCGGCGTGCTGATCGTCAACACCGACGAGTTCACCAAGCGCAACCTGACCAAGGTCGGGTACGCGGCGAACCCGCTCGAGGACGAGTCGCTGGAGCAGTACCAGGTGCACGAGGTCGCCATGGCCACCCTCACGATGGGTGCGCTGGCGGAGACGGGGCTGTCGAAGAAGGACGCCGAGCGGGCGAAGAACATGTTCGCCCTGGGCCTGCTGTCGTGGATGTACCACCGGCCCAGCGAGGGCACGGAGCGGTTCCTGCGCGAGAAGTTCGCGCGGCGCCCCGACCTGGCCGAGGCCAACATCCTGGCCTTCCGCGCCGGCCACGCCTACGGCGAGACCACCGAGGCGTTCGCCGTCACCTACGAGGTGAAGCCCGCCCCGCTGCCCGCCGGCACCTACCGCCAGATCACCGGCAACACGGCGCTCGCCTACGGGATCGTGGCGGCCGGGCAGACCACCGGGCTCCCGGTGTTCCTCGGCTCGTACCCGATCACCCCGGCGTCGGACATCCTGCACGAGCTCTCGAAGCACAAGTCGTTCAACGTCACGACGTTCCAGGCCGAGGACGAGATCTCCGGCATCGGCTCCGCGCTCGGGGCGTCCTTCGGTGGCGCGCTGGGCGTCACCACCACGTCCGGCCCGGGTGTGGCGCTGAAGTCGGAGACGATCGGCCTCGCGGTGGCCCTGGAGCTGCCGCTGCTGATCATCGACGTGCAGCGCGGCGGGCCGTCCACGGGCCTGCCCACCAAGACCGAGCAGGCCGACCTGCTGCAGGCCATGTTCGGCCGCAACGGCGAGGCGCCGGTGCCGGTCGTGGCCCCGCAGTCGCCGGGTGACTGCTTCGACGCCGCGCTGGAGGCCGTGCGCATCGCGGTCACCTACCGCACGCCGGTCCTGCTGCTCTCGGACGGCTCGCTGGCCAACGGGTCCGAGCCGTGGAAGGTCCCCGACGCCACCACGCTGGCCCCGGTCGACCCGAACTTCGCCACCGAGCCCAACGCCCCCGACGGGTCCGGCGAGTTCTGGCCCTACCTGCGCGACGACGACACGCTCGCCCGTCCGTGGGCCGTGCCGGGCACCAAGGGCCTGGAGCACCGCATCGGCGGGCTGGAGAAGGCCGACGGCCGCGGCTCGATCTCCTACGACCCCGCCAACCACGACCGCATGGTCCGGCTGCGCGCGGCGAAGATCGACGGGATCACGGTCCCGGACATCGAGGTCGACGACCCCTCGGGTGACGCCGACCTGCTGGTGATCGGCTGGGGCTCCACCTACGGCCCCATCGGCGCCGGCGCACGACGCGTGCGGGCGTTGGGGCACAAGGTCGCCACCGCCCATCTGCGCCACCTCAACCCGATGCCGGCCAACCTCGGCGAGGTGCTGGGGCGTTACGACAAGGTGCTGGTTCCCGAGATGAACCTCGGGCAGCTGGTGATGCTGCTGCGCGCGAAGTACCTCGTCGACGCGCAGAGCTACACCAACGTCACCGGGTTGCCGTTCAAGGCCGAGGAACTGCAGGATCTCTTCCTGAGCTACCTGTCTGGAGTGCATGCATGACCGCGCTGGATCTGGGTCTCCCGACGATCGGGGGACTCGACGGGGTCCCCACGACCACCGACAAGCAGACCGCCAAGGACTTCACCTCCGACCAGGAGGTGCGCTGGTGCCCGGGCTGCGGCGACTACGCCGTGCTCGCCGCCGTGCGGCAGTTCCTCCCCACGCTGGGCATCAGGCGTGAGAACACGGTGTTCGTGTCGGGCATCGGCTGCAGCTCGCGGTTCCCGTACTACCTCAACACCTACGGGATGCACTCCATCCACGGGCGCGCCCCGACCATCGCCACCGGCCTGGCCGTCACGCGGCCGGACCTGTCGGTGTGGGTCGTCACCGGTGACGGCGACGCGCTCTCGATCGGCGGCAACCACCTGATCCACGCGTTGCGCCGCAACGTGAACCTCAAGATCCTGCTGTTCAACAACCGGATCTACGGGCTCACCAAGGGCCAGTACTCGCCCACGTCCGAAGAGGGGAAGATCACCAAGTCCACCCCCTTCGGCTCGATCGACCACCCCTTCAACCCGATCTCGCTCGCGCTCGGGGCCGAGGCCACGTTCGTCGGGCGGGCCCTGGACAGTGACCGCAAGGGCCTCACCGCGGTCCTCGGTGCCGCGGCCGCGCACCGCGGGTCGGCACTGGTGGAGATCTTCCAGGACTGCCCGATCTTCAACGACGGGTCCTTCGACGTCCTGCGCAAGGGCGACGACGCCGACACCCGCGTCATCGACGTCCGGCACGGTGAGCCGATCCGCTTCGGCACCGAGGGCGCCTACGCCGTCGTCCGGGACGGGTTCGGGCTGCGCGTCGCGAAGACCGACGAGGTCGACGAGGCCGACATCGTGGTGCACGACCAGGCCGACCTCAACCTCGCGTTCGCGCTGTCGCGGCTGTCGGACCAGGACCTGACCCACACGGTCACGGGCATCTTCCGCGACGTCGCGCGCACCACCTACGACGACGCCACCCGCGCGCAGGTCAACCACGAGCGCGAGACCCGCACTCCCGACCTGCAGGCGCTGCTCAACGGCCGCGACACCTGGGCCGTCGTCGGCTGATCACCCCCCACCACCACGGAACCTCCCCGGCCCCGCGCCGTGGGAGGTTCCGTCGTCTCAGCGGTCGGCCGGGCCGGACTGCGCCGGGATGTCGGGCGCCCGCGCGGGCGGACCCGCGGACTGTCCGGGGATCGGGGGCACCACTCCGAGCCGGTCGAGGGCGTCGACGGCCGCTGCTCCGGGCCCGGCCACCACCCGGCGTCCGGTGGCGTCGAGCGCCGAGAGGGCGGGATCGGTGACCGGTCCCGGGTCGGGTTCCGGGTCGGGTTCCGGTTCCACCCGGGCCGGCGGCTCGGCGGGCGGACGGACGGTGGGCCAGGCCGGCAGCTCCGGCCAGTCGGTCACCTCCGACCCGCGGGCGCGCCGCATCGGCCGCACGAACACGATCCAGGTCACCGCCGCACCCAGCAGGAACGCCACCAGACACAGCACCCAGACCTGCACGAAGAACCACGCCACCATGCCGTCCCTCCTACGCGACCCGGATCTCGACACGCCTGCTGGCGGCCGGGGTGGCGAGCGGAGCGGTGTCGCCCCGGCCGACCGTGGTCAGGCGGTCGCGGGCGATCCCCGCGGCCACCAGCGCGTCGGCCACCACGGCCGCCCGCTGCTCCGAGAGCCGCTGCGCCACGTCGGCCGGGCCCGGGGTGTCGGCGCAGTAGCCCGCCACCGACACCGCGACGGACGGGTTGGCGCTGAGCACGGCCGCGACCCGGGCCACGGCGGCCCGCGAGGCGTCCGAGAGCACGGCGCTGTCGGCCGCGAACACGGGCGGCGGCACCGACGAGAGGGCGGCGGCCACGCGCTGCCGGGACGCGGCGGCGGTCCCCGCAGCCACCGTCGGAGCCGGCGCGGTGGGCGCGACACCGGCGGCGACCGGGGCCGTGACGGGGACGGGGACGGCGGGAGGGCCCGGCACCCCCGGCCAGGCCAGGGCCACACCGGCGAGAGCGAGCGGCACCACCACGAGGGCGGCCCACCACCCGGCACGGGACGGCGACAGCGGCAGATCCACCACGGTTGCTCCCCGTGTCGATGCGATCATCGGACAAGGTCACGGACCCGCGTCACGGTGTGATCACGACGCGGTAACGACTTGAACAGGGCCGCTCGTCTCAGCGCGAGACGATCGACCCGGCGGCGCGTCCCCACCGCTACGGTGCGCTGATGCTGGACGCGCCCGTCGTCGCCCGGTGGGGTGGGCAGCCGATCGAGATCGGTGGCCCCGAGAACCCGTCGACGCCCCTCATCGTGCTGCTGCACGGGCGCGGGGCCACCGAGAACTCGATGGTCGCCCTGGCCCCCAACCTGCCCTTCGGACCGGCCTACGCGGCCGTCCGCGGGCCCGTCGAGGAGCCCGGCGGCTACACCTGGGGCGACCTGACCGCGACGATGGACTGGTTCCTCACCTGGCTCGACAAGGAGGGCGATCCCGACCGCCCCGTCGTCCTCGTCGGGTTCTCCGAGGGCGCGACGCTGGCCGCGGCGCTGCTGCTCGAGCACCCGGAACGGTGGGCGGGCGCGGTGCTGCTGCACGGCGACCTGCCCGACGTCGCGCTGCCGCAGGGCCGCCTCACCGGCATCCCGGTGTTCCTGGCCTGCGGCACGGACACCACCAGCCGCGAGTACCTCGTCCGCGACAGCGGGGCGCCGGTGTGGACCGAGCGCGACCCGAGCGGGCCCCGCCTCACCAGCGAGCTCGCGGGCGCCGTCAGCCGCTGGCTCGCAGGGCGCCTGGACCACCTGCACCGCTTCGGCGAGAACCCGCTCCCCGACGGCGACGACCAGACCTGGCCCACCCTGCTGACGGAGACGCTGCCCGTCCGCGCACACCGCCCCGACCCGGGCGGCAACCCCGCCGTCCTCCCGATCGCCCTGGCCTACGACGCGGTGGGCAAGGGCTGGGCCGTGCCCGACCCCCTGGCCGGCCTGACCCTCCCCGCCGGGGCGGTCCAGATCGACGCGGCCCGGGACGACGCGGAACGCCCGGTGGTGGTGGCGGCGATCATCGCGGCGGCGGCGGGCGCGGCTCCGCCGCCCGTGCGCGGATAACAGTGTTCCCGCACGGATATCCGCGCACGACCCCTGCCTCGACACCGGAGATCGCCGCCCGCCGCACCTCAGCGCCTCCCAGCGGGCGGCCACGTGCGGGCGATCACGATCACGGGCGCGGGGCGGCCGGGGCGGGGTGTCCGGCGTCACGTGAGCGGTCGGGCCGTGCCGGTGTTCTCATGGACCGGTGACGGCGACGAGGCTGGACGGGCGGGGCGTGGGCGCGGCCGTCGGCGCCTACGCGATGTGGGGACTCTTCCCGGCGTTCTGGCCGCTGCTGGCGCCCGGCGTGCCGGTGGAGATCCTGGCCCACCGCATCGCCTGGACCGCGGTGCTGATGATCGTCGTCCTCTCGCTGGTGCGGGGCTGGCCCGAGCTGCGCGCGCTGAGCACCCGGGGCTGGGCGATGGTGGCGGCCGCCGGGGCGCTGATCACCGTGAACTGGGGCCTCTACATCTACGCCGTGTTCGCCGGGCAGGTCGTCGAGGCTGCGCTCGGCTACTTCATGAGCCCGCTGATCAGCGTGCTGCTCGGGGTGGTGGTGCTGCGGGAGAGGTTGCGGCGCGTGCAGTGGGCCGCCGTGGCGCTGGGCCTGCTGGCGGTGGTGGTGATCGCGGTCGAGAACGGCAGACCGCCGTGGATCGCCCTGACCCTGGCCACGTCGTTCGGCACCTACGGGCTGATCAAGCGCACGGTTCCGTTGTCGGCCACCGCGAGCGTCACCGCCGAGGGGCTGGTGATCGGCCCGATCGCGGCCGCAGTGATCGTCTGGTTCCAGGTGGCGGGCGGCGGCACCATGGTCGACCACGGCCCGGCCCACTTGCTGCTCCTGATCGCGGCCGGACCGGTCACCGCGGTGCCGCTGCTGCTCTACGGCGTGGCCGCCCGGCGCGTGCCGCTGAGCACGATCGGCGTGCTGATGTACCTCAACCCGATCCTGCAGTTCGTGTGGGGCGTGTTCGTGGTGCACGAGGACATGCCGGCCACCCGCTGGATCGGCTTCGCCCTGGTCTGGCTGGCCCTCGTGGTGTTCACGGTGGACCTGGTCCGCGCCCACCGCGCCGGCCGCCCCACCCCGGAACCGGCGCTCACCACCCCCTGACCCCACGAGTCGGGGTCTCCGTGCGACCGAGTCGCGGTCCCGGTGCGACGGGCCGGACGCACGGACAGCCCGACTCGCACGCACTCAGGCCCCGACTCGCGGACATCGGGCCCCCGACTCGCGGGGTGGTCAGGGTGACTCTCAGCCCGTGCGGTCGATCGCGTAGGTCGTGAGGGCGTCCAGGGCGTCGGACGCCGGGCAGGCCGGGAGCTTCGCCAGCTCGGAGCGGGCCTCCGCCGCCTGCTCGGACAGGAACTCCTTGGCACGGACCAGGCCCTTGCCGGCGCGGAGCAGGGCCAGCGCCTCCTCCACCTCACCGTCGTCGGTGATGGGGCGGGCCAGCAGCACGCGCAGGCGGTCGGCGTCCGGGCCGGTCTCCTGCAGCGCGTAGAGCATCGGCAGGGTCTGGACGCCCTCGCGCAGGTCCGTACCCGGCGTCTTGCCCGAGCTGCCCGACGGCGACGCGATGTCGATCACGTCGTCGGCCACCTGGAACGCGGTGCCGAAGATCACGCCGAAGCGCTGCAGCGACGCGATGTGCTCGGGCGGGCAGCCGGAGAACATCCCGCCGAAGCGGCCCGACGTGGCGATGAGCGAGCCGGTCTTCTCGTAGATCACCCTCAGGTAGTGCTCCACCGGGTCCTCGCCGGGCCGCGGGCCGCGGGTCTCCCGCATCTGCCCCGTGACCAGCTCGGCGAAGGTCTCGGCGATGATCCGCACGGCGTCCGGACCCAGGTCGGCCACGAGCCGGGACGCGTGGGCGAACAGGAAGTCGCCCGTCAGGATCGCGACCGAGTTGTCCCAGCGGGCGTTCGCGCTCTCCGCGCCGCGACGCATGGTGGCGGAGTCCATGACGTCGTCGTGGTAGAGCGTGGCCAGGTGGATCAGCTCCACCACGGCGGAGGCGATGATCACGTCGTCGGAGTCCGGCCGCGGCCCGAAGTGCGCCGCCAGCAGCGTGAACAGCGGCCGGAACCGCTTGCCGCCCGCATCGATCAGGTGCAACGCCGTCTCGTTGACGAACTGGTAGTCGCTGTACACCTCGCGGTGCAACAGCTCCTCGACCTGGGCCAGACCGGCCTCCGTGGCCGCCGCCAGGGCCGGGTCGCCGACCTCGACTCCCGCTATCGCGTTGCTCGACACCCCATCAGCCTACGAAGGTTCCGGCGCCGGCCCAGCCCAGGGCCAGGGTCGGGACGATCCCGAGCAGCAGGGTGACGAGCACACCGAGCGTGATGGCGGCCGTGGTGAACGCGCCGGGCACCGTGACGGTGGGGCCGTCGGGCGCGGGCTCGCTGAAGTACATGAGCACGATGACGCGGACGTAGAAGAACGCGGCGACGGCGCTGGCGATCAGCGCGATCACCACCAGCGGCACCATCCCGTCGGCGGACGCGGCCGAGAACACCGCGAACTTGGCGGTGAAACCGCTGGTCAGTGGGATCCCGGCGAGGGCGAGGAGCAGGAATGACATCACCGCCGCCACGACGGGCGACCGCTTCGCGAGCCCGGCCCACTGCGAGAGGTGGGTGGCCTCGCCGTCGGGACCGCGCACCAGCGAGATGACGCCGAAGACCGCGAGCGTCGTGAAGCCGTAGGCCAGCAGATAGAACAGCGTGCCCGAGGTGCCCGCCGCCGTGATGGACATCGCACCCAGAAGCAGGAACCCGGCGTGTGCCACCGACGAGTAGGCGATCATCCGCTTGACGTCGGTCTGTGTGAGTCCGATCACGGCGCCGATCACCATCGACGCGATCGCGACGGCCCACAGCACCCCGCGCCACTCCCAGCGGGTGTCGCCGAAGGCCACGTAGAGCACCCGCAGGATGCCGCCGAACGCCGCGACCTTCGTGCAGGCCCCCATGAACGCCGTGACGGGTGTGGGCGCGCCCTGGTAGACGTCGGGCGTCCACGTGTGGAACGGGCCGACCGAGGCCTTGAACATCAGCCCGACGACGAGCAGCCCGAGCCCGCCCAGCAGCAGCGCGTCGGACTTCTGCGAGCCGGCCGACGCCGCCGCGATCTCGGAGAACCGCACCGAACCCGCGTAGCCGTAGAGCAGGGCGAGGCCGTAGAGGAAGAACGCCGACGCGAACGCCCCGAGCAGGAAGTACTTGACCGCCGCCTCCTGCGACAGCAGCCGGCGCCGACGCGCGAGGCCGCACATCAGGTACAGCGGCAGCGACAGCACCTCGAGGGCGATGAACATCGTCAGCAGGTCGTTGGCGGCGCAGAACGTCATCATCCCGGCCAGCGCGAACAGGGTGAACGGGAAGACCTCGGTCTGCATCGTGGGCGCCTGGTCGGGCGAGCCGTAGCCGCGGTCGGGATCCGGGTCTCCCCCGCCCACCCCGCCGCCGGTGGCCACCCCACCGCCACCGCCGCCGACGGCGGCCCGGGACGCGGCGGAGGCGAGGAACGCCCCACCGGGCTCCACGGACCGGTCGGCGATCAGCAGGATGCTGCCGAGCCCCAGCGCGAGCAGCGTGCCCCACAGGAACAGCGTGGGTCGATCGACGGCGAGTGCGTCGGAGATCGTGGTGATGCCCTCGGGCCCGCTGTTGCCCGCGTACAGGGCCAGCGCGAGCCCGGCGGCGACCAGGGCCACGATCGAGAGCACGACCTGGGCGGGCCAGCGCTGGTGGCGGGGCAGGAACGCCTCGATCAGCACGGCGACGCACGCGGCGCCGAGGATGATCAGCAACGGGGCGACGGCGCCGTAGTCGATGGGCGGCGCGGTCAGCTGCGCCTGCTGGGCCAAGATGCTCACTGGGACAGACCCCCCACCGGGTCGGCAAGACCCACTTCGTTCATGGTGGCCACCACCGACGGGGTGATGACGTCCAGCACCGGGCCGGGGAAGAACCCGAGCACCAGGATCAGCACGATCAGCGGGGTCAGCACCGCGATCTCACGCCTGCCGAGGTCCGGGAAACCGGAACTCCTCTTGGCCGACAGCGCCGGGTCGAGCATGGTGCCCGGCCCCCCGACGGTGTCCAGGGCGCCCAGCACCGCCGAGCCGCGCAGCGGGCCCTGCATCGTGCGCTGGTAGACCCACAGCACGTAGAGCGCCGCGAAGATGATGCCGACCGTGGCCAGGATCGTGTAGACCGGCTGGCGCGGGTAGGAGCCCAGCAGAACCAGGAACTCGCTGACGAACGAGTTGGTGCCGGGCAGCGCCAGCGACGAGAGGCCGGCGACGAGGAACGCGCCCGCGAGCAGCGGGGCCACCGTCGACACGCCTCCGTAGTCGCCGATGAGCCGCGAGCCGCCGCGCGTGATCAGCAGGCCGACCACGATGAACAGCATCCCCGTGGAGATGCCGTGGTTGACCATGTAGAGCGTGGCCCCGGCGAACGCCTGCGAGGAGAACGAGAAGATCCCCAGCGCGATGAACCCGAAGTGGGCGATCGAGGTGTAGGAGACGAACCGCTTCAGGTCGGTCTGCCCGACGGCCAGCAGCGCGCCGTACAGGATGCCGATGACGGCGAGCGTGAGCACCAGCGGCGCCAGCGTCTTCGACGCGAACGGGAACAGCGGCAGGCAGTAGCGCAGGAAACCGAACGTGCCGACCTTGTCCAGCACGCCGACGAGAAGCACGCCGGCGCCGACGGGCGCCTCCGCACCGGCGTCGGGCAGCCAGGTGTGGAACGGCACCAGCGGTGCCTTGATCGCGAAGGCGAGGAAGAACCCGAGGAACAGCCAGATCTGCGTGGACTCCGGGACGCTCGCCGCCATGCGCTGCAGGTCGACCCACGTGAACGTGCCCGAGCCCAGCTGCTCACCGCTGACCACGAACAGCCCGATCACCGCCGCGAGCATGATCAGGCCGCCGAGCAGCGAGTACAGGAAGAACTTCACGGCCGCGTACTGCCGGCGCGGCCCGCCGAAGCGGCCGATCATGAAGTACATCGGGACCAGCATGGCCTCGAAGAAGACGTAGAACAGGAACACGTCGGTGGCCGCGAAGACCCCGACGAGCAGCGACTGCGTGGCGAGGATCAGCGAGTAGAACCCGGCCGCGGAGCGGCCCTCCGGGATCCTCTCCTCCCACGAGAACGCCATGACGATCGGCACCAGCACCGCGATCAGCGCCAGCATCACCAGCGCGATGCCGTCGATGCCGAGCGCGAAGTGGGTGCCGAACGCGGGGATCCAGTCCACCGAGAGCTCGAGCTGGAAGCGCGTGCCGCTCGACGCGGCCGCCACCGAGTAGGAGAACCAGGTGACGATCGTGAGCACCAGCGACACCAGGGAGAACCCCAGCGCCACCAGCTTGGCCGTGCGCGCGTTGTTCTTCATCGGCGCCACCACCGCCGCCCCGACGAGCGGGAGCAGCAGCAGGATCAGGAGAAGCACACTTCCTCCGGTCGTCACGAGAACCGCACCACCAGCAGGGCCGCGGCCACCAGGACCGTGCCGCCGAGCATCGACAGGGCGTAGGAGCGGACGAAGCCCGTCTGCAGCCTTCGCAGCCGGCCCGAGCTGCCCCCGAACAGCGCGGCCGTGCCGTTGACGACCCCGTCGACGCCGCGGTTGTCCACGAACACCAGGAACCGCGAGAGCCAGGTGCCCGGGCGGGCGATGACGGCCTCGTTGATGGCGTTGGCGTAGAGGTCGCGCCGCGCCGCTCGCACCGGTAGCGAGACGCGCTCCGGGCGCTCCACCGGGGTGGGCCTGCGCCCGACCACCAGGTAGGCCACCAGCACACCCAGCGCGGAGAGCGCGAGCACCAGCCACGGCGTGACCGAGTGGGGCAGCGCGCCCCCCTCGGCCTCCCGCAGCTCACCCAGCGACGGGGCAAGCCAGGTGGCCAGCGCCTTGCCGTTGGTGAGCAGGAAGCCCGCGAGCACGGAGCCGAACGCCAGGATGATCATCGGGACCGTCATCGACAGCGGCGACTCGTGCGGGTGGTAGTGCCCGCCGTCGGAGGTCTCGAGCTCCTCCCAGCGCTTCTCGCCGAAGAACGTCATGATCATCAGGCGGGTCATGTAGAACGCGGTGAGGCCCGCCGCGACCGACGCCGTGAGGCCGAACACCCAGCCCTGCCAGCCCGGCGCGGTGAACGCGGCCTCGATGATCGCGTCCTTGGTGAAGTAGCCCGACAGGAACGGGAAGCCGATCAGCGCGAGGTAGCCGAGCCCGAAGGTCACGAACGTGATGGGCATCTTCCGCCAGAGGCCGCCGTAGCGGCGCATGTCGACGTTGTCGTCCATCGCGTGCATGACCGAGCCGGCCCCGAGGAACAGCCCGGCCTTGAAGAAGCCGTGGGCCAGCAGGTGGGCGATGCCCAGCGCGTAGCCGATGGGGCCCAGCCCGACGGCGAGGATCATGTAGCCGATCTGGCTGACCGTGGAGTACGCGAGCACCTTCTTGATGTCGTCGTACGCGCAGCCGATGATCGCGCCGATGAGCAGGGTGATCGTGCCGATCAGCGCGACGACGAGCCGGCCCGACTCGGTCAGGTTGTAGATCGGGTTGGTGCGCGCGATGAGGTAGACGCCCGCGGTGACCATCGTCGCCGCGTGGATCAGCGCCGAGACGGGCGTGGGGCCCTCCATCGCGTCGGGCAGCCAGGCCTGCAGCGGGAACTGGCCCGACTTGCCGCACGCGCCGAGCAGCAGCAGCACCGTGATCGCGACGACCGTGCCGGGCGAAACCTGCCCGATCCGCTCGAAGACGTCCGTGTACTGGACCGTGCCGAGGTTGGTCCAGAGCAGGAAGATCGCCAGCGCCAGCCCGACGTCACCGACGCGGTTCATCAGGAACGCCTTCTTGGCGGCCGTGGCCGCGGACGGGCGGTCCTGGTAGAAGCCGATCAGCAGGTAGGACGCGAGACCCACACCCTCCCAGCCGAGGTAGAGCATCACGAAGTTGTTGCCCAGCACCAGGATCAGCATCGCGGCGACGAACAGGTTGAGCTGCGCGAAGAACCGGCGTCGGCCGGGATCGTGGCTCATGTAGCCGACCGAGTAGATGTGGATCAGGGACCCGACACCCGTGATCAGCAGGACGAACGTCAGCGACAGGGGGTCGAGCCGCAGTCCGAAGTCGACTTTCAGGCCGGCCACGGCGATCCAGTCGAACAGGTGCACCTCGGTGGTGCGCTGGTCGGCGGACATCCCGATCGTCTGGAAGAAGATCGCCAGGCCGAGCGCGAACGACGCGACGACGGTGAGCACCCCGAGCCAGTGGCCCCAGGTGTTGGCCCGGCGACCGGCGACGAACAGGATCAGGGAGCCGGCGGCGGGCAACACGAACAGCAGCCAGGCGAGCGACGTGATGCCGGAGGCGACCTCGACGGTGGGCAGTTCCGTCACGAGGTCACCTCAGAACAGGCGGGGCTGAGCACGGGGAGCACTCCTTGGTCTCAGTACTTCAGCAGGTTCGCGTCGTCGACCGACGCGGTCCGGCGGGTGCGGAAGATCGACATGATGATCGCGAGGCCGACCACGACCTCCGCGGCCGCCACGACCATCACGAAGAACGCGATGACCTGGCCGTCGAGGGCGCCGTTGATGCGGGCGAACGTCACGAGCGTCAGGTTCACCGAGTTGAGCATCAGCTCGATGCACATGAACACGACGATGGCGTTGCGCCGCACCAGCACGCCGACGGCGCCGATGGAGAACAGCAGCGCCGAGAGCAGCAGATAGTAGGTGGGTGTCACCGGGCGTCCTCGGTCTCGGCGGAGGGGTCAGCGGCGGGAAGGGCCTTGCGCCCGCCCGTGAGGGCGTGCGCGTCGGACTGAGACACACCTGGATGGGGCGCGTCGAACGCCTCCACCGGGGTGGAGTCGATGATCGCCGAGACCGACTCCGGGGCGACCGAACCGTCGGGCAGCAGGGCGGGCACGGCCACCGAGTTGCCGGTGGCGAACACGCCCGGGCCGGGCAGCGGGGAGATGCGGTCGTGCTCGCCGCGCAACCGCGCGGTGACGGTGGCGCGCTGGCCGCGCTTGTCGTGGGCGCGGGACTGCGAGTAGGCCAGCACCATCGCCCCGAGCGCCGCGGTGATCAGCAGCGCCGAGGTGAGCTCGAACGCGAACAGGTACTTGGTGAACACCAGCGCTCCGAGCCCGCTGACGTTCGCGCCCGAGCCCGCGTTGCCGCCGGCCAGGCCGACCGAGGAGACGTTGACGAGCGTGCGACCGACGGCGGCCACCAGCAGCACCGCGAGCGCGAGGCCCAGCAGCAGCCCGGTGAGCCGTTGGCCGCGGAGCACCTCGACCACCGAGTCGGAGCTGTCCCGGCCGACGAGCATCAGCACGAACAGGAACAGCATCATCACGGCGCCGGTGTAGACGATGATCTGCACGAAGCCGAGGAACGGCGCCTGCTGCACCATGTACAGCGCGCCCAGCGAGAGCATCGTGAGCACCAGCATCAGCGCCGAGTGCACCGCGTTGCGGGCGAACACCATGCCCAGCGCCCCGAGCAGGGCCACGGGGCCGAGGATCCAGAAGACGACGGCCTCGCCGGTGCTGACGGTGTCGGCTGCCTGCGCGAGCACGCTGATGGCTCTACCTTCCCTTCGCACGGTGGATCCCGGCAGGGAGCGCTTCGCGCGCTTGTCCCTTGAGGACTGAGATGAGACGGCGCCCCTGCCGGGCCCCGGCGAAGGCCTGACGTCCAGGAGG